>Ga0070726_10000154_pt1 | contig 108771 bp, 107 predicted proteins | sample tdAd471_FD_67275 | JGI IMG/M metagenome (GOLD analysis project Ga0070726, IMG submission 67275) | Marine sediment microbial communities from the Atlantic coast under amendment with organic carbon and nitrate - tdAd47.1 | ecosystem: Environmental > Aquatic > Marine > Coastal > Sediment...
CAGGTTTTGCCGGCAATCGCGCGCAGGCCGCGTGATTGGGCGGCCTCAAAAAACGCGGTGACGCTGGCCGGGTGGATCGTGCAATAGCTGGCGACGGTTGTGGTGCCATGGGACAGGGTCAGGTCGAAATAGCGGTTTGCAATCTCGGCCGCATAGGCGGGGTCATCAAAGCGCATTTCTTCGGGGAAGGTATATGTGTTCAGCCAGTCGATCAGCCGCTTGCCCCAGCTGGCGATCATGGCGGTCTGCGGGTAATGCGCATGCGCGTCGATGAAGCCCGGCAGGATCAGGGCCTCGCCCATGTCTTCGACCACCGTATCGGGCGATTTGGCGCGCAGGGTGTCAGCGTCGCCAACCTCGGCAATCACGCCATCGACAACCAGCACCGCGCCTTGCCGGATGTGGCGTGCGCACTGCGCGGGCGGCACCCGGAACGGATCGTCTGAGAAGCTGAGCGTCTGGCCAGTGATTAGGCGGCGGTCGGTCATGGCTGGGCCTGCGTGCTTGCGAACCGACGCAACCTAAGCCCGGTTCGCAGGAAGGTAAATCCACAGTCGAGGGCTGTTGCAGGGTGCGGCGCTGGGCTACTATCTGGCTACAGGCAAAGACAGGTGGCGCGATGGTGGACGAGGCTCAGACAGACCAGACCGCGCAGGACCGCGATGACGCCTATGCGCTGGATGAGGCAACCGTGCAGGCGATGCGCACAGCGGTTGAGGCCGATGACGCTGCTGCGCTGATCGCACTGGTCGATCACATGCACGCCGCCGACATCGCCGATGTGCTGGAACAGTTCGACGAAGCGACGCGCCAGCATGCTGTTGCCCTGCTGGGCAGTGAATTTGACGGCGATCTGCTGACCGAGCTGGACGAGGGCATTCGCGAAGATGTCATCGAAGTTCTGTCGCCCGAGGTTCTGTCCGACGCCGTGCGCGACATGGAATCCGACGACGTTGTCGATCTGATCGAGGATCTGGACGCAGGCCAGCAAGAGGCGATCCTTGACGTTCTGGAAACCGCTGATCGGGCGGCGGTCGAACTGGCGATGTCCTGGCCGGAAAACTCGGCCGGGCGACTGATGCAGCGCGAGGTGGTCAGCGCGCCGGAACACTGGGACGTCGGCCAGGCGATTGACCACATGCGTGCCTCGGACGATCTGCCGGAAGCCTTCTATCACGTGGTGCTGGTCGATCCCCGGTTTCACCCGTCGGGTCACGTGACGCTTGGCAAGTTGATGTCATCGCCGCGCAAGGTGCGGCTGCGCGATATAACCGAGGACGGGTTTCGCACCATTCCGGCCGATCAGGACGAAGAAGACGTGGCCTATGCGTTCAATCAGTATCACCTGATCTCGGCCCCCGTGGTGGATGCCGACGGGCGGCTGGCCGGTGTCATCACTATCGATGACGCGATGATCGTGCTGGATGAGGAGCATGAGGAGGATATCCTGCGCCTTGCCGGGGTCGGTGATGAGCGTCTGGCCGACAGGACGCTGGCAATTGCCCGACGGCGGTTTCCCTGGCTGTTCGTCAATCTGGTGACGGCCATCCTCGCCTCGCTGGTGATTGCGCAGTTCGAGGCGACGATTGCTGCGATTGTGGCGCTTGCGGTGCTGATGCCGATTGTCGCCTCGATGGGGGGGAATGCGGGCACGCAGTCGATGACGGTGGCGGTGCGCGCCTTGGCAACGCGCGACCTGACGCGGGCGAATGCGCTGCGGGTGATCCGGCGCGAGGTGGTGGCCGGGCTGCTGAACGGGGTGGTGTTTGCCCTGGTGATGGGGGTGATCGGAGTGATCTGGTTCGGCACGCCGATGCTGGGCGTGGTGATCGGGGCGGCGATGGTGATCAACCTGGCCGTGGCGGGACTGGCCGGGGTGGTGGTGCCGCTGACGCTGGACCGCCTCGGGATTGATCCGGCGCTGGCGTCGGGGGCGTTTGTGACCACGGTGACGGATGTGGTCGGGTTCTTTGCATTCCTGGGCTTGGCGGCGGCATGGTTGATCTGACCACGGTGAAGGCGGCGGCGCGGCAGGCGGCATTTGTGCGGCGCAAGGCGGCCAAGGGCGTCGCGGATGAGGGCGCGGCGCTGTCGCATCTGTCCGACTGGCTGGCCCCGCATCGCGGCGCGGTTCTGTCCGGTTACATGGCGATCCGGACCGAGCTTGATCCGCTTCCGGTCATGGCCGGGTGGGACGGGCCGGTCTGCGTTCCGGTGATCCTTGGCAAAGGTCAGCCGCTGGCGTTTCACCGCTGGTCGGCAGGCTGCGAATTGGTGCCGGGACCGTTCGGCGCGACCGTGCCTGCAAGCCGCGAAGCGCTGGTGCCGGATCTGCTGATCGTGCCGCTGCTGGCGTTCAACCGCGAAGGTGGGCGCCTGGGTTATGGCGGCGGGTTTTATGACCGGACATTGGAGGGGTTGCGCGCCCGCCGCGCTGTGAGGGCAGTGGGCCTGGCATTCGCCGCGCAGGAAGACCCGGGCTTGCCGCTGGAGCCGACGGATCAGCCATTGGACGCCATTGTGACCGAGGCGGGGGTGATCCCGATCGGGTGAGGAGTTCACGCCGATCCCGGCTGACCGGTTTTGCCCGGGCTACGCAGTTGAATTCTTGCGCAGGGAGCCGAGCACCCGGCAGCCCGTGGGGTGGTGCTGCGACAGGTAAGTGTTGATTGCGTGCCGTTCCGCATAGTCCCTTTCCCTTCCTGACCGGCGGGCGTAAGCCAGCCTCATGCGTATTGTTCCGCTGTCCCAGGCGCGCCAGTTCACGTTCTGGCGGCGCCCCTTTGCCCTGCTGATCCTGATGGCGGTGGCGATGCCGCTGGCGTTCAATGTCTGGTCGGCGCTGCTCAATAACTTCGTGATCGAAGCGGCGGGTTTCACCGGCGTCGAAATCGGCTGGCTGCATACGGTGCGCGAGGTTCCGGGCTTTCTGGCGATTGGGGTCATTGCGATCATCCTGTTCGTGCGCGAACAGGTTTTCGGTCTGATCGCGCTGGCGGTTCTGGGGCTTGGGACGGCGGTAACGGCCTGGTTTCCGACGCTGGGCGGGTTGCTGACGCTGACGATGATCAGCTCACTCGGGTTTCATTATTACGAGACGGTCAACCAGTCGCTGCAACTGCAGTGGCTGCCCAAGGACCGCGCGCCGCAGATGCTGGGCTGGATCGTCGCGGTGGGCTCGGGTGCGTCGCTGGTCAGCTATGGGTTGCTGGTGGTGACCTGGAAGGCTTTCGATCTGAGCTATAACTTCGTTTACATGACATCCGGCGGGCTTTGCGCGGCCATCGCGATCTATTGCCTGTTCGCCTTCCCCCAGTTCGAGGCCCCGCACCCGCAGTCCAAGAAGATGGTGCTTAAGCGGCGTTACTGGCTTTACTACGCGCTGCAATTCATGTCCGGCGCGCGGCGTCAGATTTTCATCGTTTTCGCGGCCTTCATGATGGTCGAGCGCTTCGGCTTTGAAGTGCACGAGGTGACGGCCCTGTTCATTGCGAATTTTATTGCCAACATGTTATTCGCCCCGCTGATGGGCCGCGCCGTCGCCCGGTTCGGAGAGCGCAACGCCCTGACATTCGAATATGTCGGGCTGATCCTGGTGTTCCTGTCCTATGGCGGCATTTATTACTTCGGCTGGGGCGTGGTGATTGCGGGCGGCCTCTATATCCTCGACCATCTGTTTTTTGCGCTTGCCTTCGCGCTGAAAACCTATTTCCAGAAGATCGCCGACCCGGAAGATATCGCACCCACGGCTGCGGTCGCCTTCACGTTCAGCCATATTGCGGCGGTGTTCCTGCCGGCATTGCTGGGGTATCTGTGGATCGCCTCGCCCGGGGGGGTGTTTGTGCTGGCCGCAGGCATGGCGGGCACCTCGCTGGTGCTGGCGCTGATGATCCCGCGCCATCCCATGAAAGGCAACGAGACGATCTTTGCCCGCGTGCTTGCCCCGGCAGAGTAGGGCGGTTTTCTGCGAAAACCGGGCCTCCGGCGGGGATATTTGGGACAAGAAGATGTGAAAGCGTGGCGGGATCGGCGGCGGGACACTATATTCACCGGGAAAGCGGAGGGTATTGCATGAACCTGTTCTCAAGAAAGCCAATGACGATCGTAAGTGCGGCGGACGCGTTGCCAGGGCGCGATGCGTCGATTCCGACGGCAGAGGCGCATTTCGTCAATGGCCGTGCACTGACGCAGGAAGTGCCTGACGGCATGGAAGTTGCGATTTTCGGCATGGGCTGTTTCTGGGGGGTGGAGCGGATGTTCTGGGGCCTGGATGGTGTGCATCTGACGATGGTGGGATACGGCGCGGGCCATACTGCGAACCCGACCTATCAAGAGGTTTGCACCGGGCAGACCGGACATAATGAGCTGGTGCGCGTGGTCTTTGACCCGGCGGCGATCAGCTATGACGAATTGCTGCAGGTGTTCTGGGAGGGCCATGATCCGACCCAGGGCATGCGGCAGGGCAATGACCGGGGCACCCAGTATCGCAGCGGAATCTATTGGACGACTGCGGCGCAGAAAGCGGCGGCCGAGGCAAGCCGGGAGGCGTTTCAGCCCCGTCTGGAGGCAGCAGGTTTTGGGGCGATCACCTCGGAGGTTGTTGAGGCCGGGCCGTTCTTCATGGCTGAGGAATATCATCAGCAGTATCTGGCCAAGAACCCCTCGGGCTATTGCGGGATCGGCGGGACGGGCGTGACCTGCCCGATTGGCGTCGGTGCATGAGTGATGCCTTGGCCGCAATCGAATGTGGCACCTGGTACAATTGCCTGACCGAAGACCTGGGCGCGCTGCGCCAGAATGCGCGAAATGCATGTTTTCAGCATTGCACGATGCCGCCCGATGAACGCGGCGATGCGGCCCCCGCGCTGCGCGCCTTGTTCGCGCGGTTTGGGGAACGGTGCCTTATTGAGGCGCCGTTTCATTGTTCCTATGGGGGCAATATTCACCTGGGTGACGAGGTCTATTTCAACGCGGATTGTGTGGTGTTGGATTCTGCCCCGGTGCGGATCGGGTCGGGCACCATGATCGGGCCGGGCGTGCACATCTATTGTCCCAATCATCATCCCGACGTCGCCCAGCGTCGGGCCGGGATTGAGATGTCCTTGCCTGTCACCATCGGCGAGGATGTCTGGCTATGCGGCGGGGCGCAGATCTTGCCGGGCGTCACCATTGGCGATGGCGCGATCATTGCTGCGGGTGCCGTGGTCAATCGGGACGTGGCCGCAGGCGCGCGCGTTGCCGGGGTTCCGGCGCGGGTGTTACAGCCCGGCGACCGTCAGCCCGCTGGTTAGCGCCAGCAGCATCCAGCCAAAGTGCCGCCCCCGCGTTGCCCAGGCATTCGCCGCCGCCCCGCTGAGGAAGATCGCCAGTGCGACCCAGCCGACCAGTGCCCGAAGCGGATCATCGGCGGAACCGGCCAGCAGGATCAGCCCCAGACCGGCAGCGGCCCAGTAAACAGCGCTGAGAAAGAAGATCGCGTGCAGGATACGCTTGAGCGGCGGCGTGATCCCGTTCACCGGGCTGACCACCTTTGTGGCCCCCAGCCAGCCGTGCACGACAGCGATGAATATTGCGAGGCTTCCGGCGATGATCCAGGTCATTGTTCGCTCCATACAGTTGTGTATGGATTCCGTAACAAGACAGCTGGCGCTTGACAATACACTTCTGTATGTTTTGCCAAATGACGCAGCGTCTTTCACCCGATGATTGGCTGAACGCCGGTCTGCGCGCTCTTGCGACCGGCGGGCCGGGTGCGGTGCGCGCGGATCGGCTGGCAAAGGGGCTGAAGGTGTCGCGCGGCAGTTTTTACTGGCATTTCGCAAGCCTTGGGGATTACGAGGCGCGCCTGGCCGCCCATTGGCGCGATGTGACAACGGAAGGCGTGATTGAGCGCCTGGCGCGGATCAAGGCTCCGGTGGATCGGCTGCGTGCGCTGTTTTCGGCGGCATTTGATGCCGATCCGGGGCTGGAACGCAGCATGCGGGCCTGGGCGGCTGCGGATGCCCGTGTTGCCGAGGTTGTGACCGGGGTGGACCGGCAGCGGTTGGCGTATCTGGCAGATTTGCTGGCCCAGGCGGGGGTGGCACGGGCTGCGGCCCCGGCGCGGGCGCAGCTGATCTATCTTGCGAACCTGGGGCGGGTGGCGACGGGGGCGGATGGCTATGATCTGGTGACGATCGAGACGTTGATGGCCCTCGCCCTGTCGGGGGATGATCGCAATGCGTCTTGACCGGGGGGCGCAAAGCACGGACAGGGAGCGCGAACCGCGCCGGAGGATGCCATGCCGACCTTTACTGCCCTGACGACATTGACCGGCCGCGCGCCCGCCGAAACGCTGGGCGAAGCGATGGAGCGGATGGATCCGGCCCCAACCGGCGTTGGCGTGTTCGAGGTTGAGGACGGCAGCGGGCTTTGGGAGGTTGGCGGCTATTTCTTGGACGCACCGGATCAGGCCGCGCTTGCCGTTTTGTCCGCTGCGTTCAATGCGAAACCTTTTGCGGTTTCAGAGATCCCCGAAACCGACTGGGTGGCCCATGTGCGCCGCGAACTGACCCCGGTTGAGGCGGGGCGGTTTTTCGTTCACGGCAGCCATGATGCGGATCAGGTTCCGCCCGGGCGCACCGGGCTGCTGATCGACGCGGCAATGGCATTCGGGACCGGGCATCACGGAACGACGCTGGGCTGCCTGAACGCGCTGGAGCGCCTGATCGGGCAGGGCGCGACGCCGCGCAATGTGCTGGATGTGGGATGCGGGACGGCGGTGCTGGCGATGGCGGCGGCCTCGGTCTGGCGGGTTCCGGTCATCGCATCGGATATCGACCCGGTTGCGGTGGACACGGCGCGCGCCAATCTGCTGGCCAATGATATGGCCGAACAGGTTGAGGTGATCGAGGCGACTGGCACCGATCATCCCCGGATCGTGGCCGCGGCCCCCTTTGATTTGGTCTTCGCGAATATCCTGAAGGGACCGCTGATCGCGCTGGCACCCGATATTGTCGCGATCAGCGCGCCGGGCGCGAATCTGATCCTGTCGGGCATCCTGACCGATCAGGCAGACGCTGTGACGGCGGTTTATGCCGGGTTTGGATACAATTTGATCAATCGCGCGGATATTGTCGACTGGAGCACGCTCAACCTGCAGTTGAAAGACACCTGAGCGCCGCATTTACACCGCATTTAGGCGATTTGCCCCAAAAATGCCACAATTCAGGGCGACCTCTGCACTGCGGTAAAAGGGCCGAGCCAGAGGGTTTTAAATGCGCCAGAATACTCCCACGTCAGAGCAAGTCGTTCGGCGCAAGCCGGCACAGACGGTCGCGATGCGCGGGCCGGTGCATTCGTTTAATCATGACGGCATGCTGGTCTCCCGCCGCAGGGCTTCGCGCCGCGCGGTGCCCTGGCATGGGCTGGCGTTGGTTCTTGTGACGGTGCTGCTGTTCAAGGCCGCCATGCACGTGAACTTTGGCGCCGACGGTTACCAGGCGCGCGTTGATGACCTTGCCGCAGGTGGTGCGGTTCAGCAGGTTGGCGCGTGGTTGCTGACGCCGGATTTTGCGACCGTCTGGCTGTCTTCCACGATGCAGGCTATCGCGCGCTGAAGCCCGGGCGGGATGCGCCCGACCTCGCGACGCAGGATCATGAAAATGAAACAGGCCGCACCGGGTGATCCGGCGCGGCCTTTCAATGTTCTGGTGTATTCGACGCGGGCTTAGCCGTGGCGGCGGGACACCATGTCGATATCGCCACGGCACAGGCCGATATCATCCAGTTCAGCGTCGCTGAGCGTGCTGAGCGAGCGGCGGGTGACGCGGGCGTCATTCCACGCAAAGGCAGCGCCGAAAAGGTGATTTACAAAAGACGACAGACGGCCAGTCACGAAAAAGCCGCCGGTCAGCGTACGGGTGGTGTCGAGAGTGGCCATTTTGGTCATCCTTGTTACAAAACCGAATGCGACCGTGCATTCGAGATGGCAGGTAGACCCCGAACTCACCTTGGACAAGACAGATTTCTGCATGCCCGGAATGCAGTACGTGCATACCGAATTTCGGGCTGTAAGACGCTGCGATAACAGGGTTAATCCGGGTCGGGCTGATGTCGTTTTCATGCCTCGCGGGGTCGAAAACGGGCGCCGACCCGGCTGATGTGCGTGGCTTTGGCGTTGGCAGGTGTTCGCGTTTCGTGCTAATCGGGTGAAAACGAGCAGGCAAAGCAGGAAATTCATGCGGGTTTTGGGTATCGACCCCGGTCTCAGGAACCTCGGCTGGGGCGTCATTGATGTGGCGGGCTCTCGGTTGAGCCATGTGGCCAATGGGGTCTGCACCTCGCAAGGATCCGATCTGGCCGCGCGCTTGCTGAGCCTGCACAGCCAGTTGACCGCTGTCCTGATCCGGTATGGGCCGACGGCGGCGGCGGTGGAACAGACCTTCGTGAACCGCGACGGGGCCGGAACGCTGAAGCTGGGGCAGGCGCGCGGGATCGCGATGCTGGTTCCCGCACAGGCCGGTTTGGCGGTGGGGGAATATGCGCCGAATTCGGTCAAGAAATGCGTCGTCGGGGTTGGGCATGCGGACAAGCGGCAGGTGGCGCATATGGTCCTGATGCAACTGCCCGGCGCTGACCTGGCCGGGCCGGATGCGGCGGACGCGCTGGCGATTGCGATCTGCCATGCACATCATTTGCAATCTGCCGGTCGGCTGGAAGCGGCGGTGGCGCGATGATCGGGCGGATCGCCGGGCGGATCGACTATCGCGGCAGCGACCATGTGCTGATCGACGTCGGCGGGGTCGGATATGTTGTGCATGTGTCCGAACGGACCCTTGCCGCCCTGCCCGGCGCCGGAGAGGCGGCAGCGCTTTATACCGAACTGATTGTGCGTGAGGATCTTCTGCAACTGGTCGGATTTACGACGTTGCTGGAAAAGGAATGGCATCGCACGCTGACATCCGTTCAGGGCATCGGCACCAAGGCGGCGATGGCAATCCTGGGGACGCTGGGCCCGGACGGGACGGGCCGTGCGATTGCGCTGGGCGACTGGACCTCGATCAAGGCAGCCCCCGGCGTTGGCCCGAAGATCGCGCAACGCGTGGTGAACGAGCTGAAGGACAAGGCCCCGGCGGTGATGGCGATGGGCGGCGCGCTGGGCGCGCCGGTTGCAACCCCGGAAGATGTGGTCGATCGCGGGGACATCCCAGCCGCCCCAGCTGCCGCGCCGAGCGCATCTTCGCAGGCCGAAGCGATGTCGGCGCTGGCGAACCTTGGCTATGGACCCGGTGAAGCGGCAACCGCCGTGGCCGAGGCAGCAGGCGCACTGCCCGACGCCGACACGCCCGCGCTGATCCGCGCGGCCCTGCGCCGCCTGGCCCCGAAGGGGTAGGGGGTGCTGGGTTTCAACGACTTGCTCACACACAGCGGGCTGGACTCGCGCAAAGTCGCGCTGATTTTCCATACCACCCGGCTTGCCAAACTGCGCCGCATGTTGCCCTGGATCGTTGCTGAACGCCCCGACTTGTTTGATGCGTATCAAAGTGTACACAACGCTGTGGCGACAAGTACTCTAAGAAAGAGGGCCTATGCAGCGTCCTTCGTGCGCGTCGAAAGTGGCCATGCCGTACTGGCAGGAGTCTACCGCGTTGAAAATTTTGCTGAGAAGACCACGAGACTGATTTACGCTGACTCCCGGTTTGGAGAACTCGCGCGGGACTTTGGCGCGACCGACACGGACCCAGCGGTGAATATCGCGCGGGCTGACCGTCAAGTTCAGTTTGACTTGCGGTTAACAGATCACTTGCGCGACTTGCGTGGCCGCATTCACATTCCCGCCGCCACAACGCAGACCTATGTGCGTCTGGCAGAAAATTATCATGGCCCAATTCAGGAAATCTCGGCGCAACCGGTCTGGGCCGCCGCTGCGCCGGGATGGCGGGATTTCGTGGTCAGCGGGCCAGAGGTTCGCAGCCTGCCCGCCCCGTGGCTTGCGCGCCTACGGGAATGGCGGGGTATCTACCTCATTGTCGACGAAAGCGACGGCCTGCGCTACGTGGGTTCTGCTTATGGGGAGGGCAATCTGTTGGGCCGTTGGGCGGCGCATGTGGCGCGTGATGCGGGTGTGACGAAGCACCTTGGGCAACGCAATCCGGCGCAGTTTCGCTTTTCTATCCTTGAAAGGGTGTCCCCTGACATGCCAGCGGATGAGGTGATCGCGTTGGAGCATACCTGGATGAATCGCCTTCACACACGTCAGTTCGGGTTGAACGCATGACCGCACCAGACCCAACCCTGCGCCCGGATGCGCGCCCCGAGGATGCGGATCGCGCGTTGCGCCCGCAAACGCTGGACGCCTTCACCGGGCAGGCCGAGGCGCGCGGCAATCTGCGGGTCTTCATCGACAGCGCCCGGCAACGCAAGGCGGCGATGGATCATACGCTGTTTCACGGGCCTCCGGGGTTGGGCAAGACGACGCTGGCGCAGATTATCGCCAAAGAGCTTGGCGTGGGGTTCCGCATGACCTCGGGTCCTGTCTTGGCCAAGGCGGGGGATCTGGCGGCGATCCTGACCAATCTGGAATCCCATGACGTTCTGTTCATTGACGAAATTCATCGCCTGAATCCGGTTGTGGAAGAGGTACTCTATCCGGCGCTGGAGGATTTTGAGCTGGATCTGGTGATCGGTGAAGGCCCGGCTGCGCGGACGGTGCGGATTGAGTTGCAGCCCTTCACGCTGGTCGGGGCGACGACGCGGCTGGGTCTGTTGACGACGCCGCTGCGCGACCGTTTCGGGATTCCGATCCGGCTGCAGTTTTATACGGTTGAGGAACTCCACCAGATCGTGCGGCGCGGGGCCGGGCTGCTGAAGATCGACATTGACGACGATGGCGCGCACGAGATTGCGCGCCGCGCCCGCGGCACGCCCCGGATCGCCGGGCGGCTGCTGCGCCGGGTGGTGGATTTCGCACTGGTCGAAGGGGACGGACGCATTTCCCGCAAACTGGCCGATGGGGCGCTGACCCGGCTGGGGGTTGACGGGCTGGGCCTGGACGGGGCCGACCGGCGCTATCTGGGGCTGATCGCCGAGGCCTACTCTGGCGGGCCGGTGGGTGTGGAAACGCTGTCCGCCGCGCTGAGCGAAAGCCGCGATGCGCTGGAAGAGGTGATCGAGCCGTTCCTGTTGCAGCAAGGGCTGATCCAGCGCACGCCGCGCGGGCGGGCGCTGGCCAGCCGGGCCTGGACGCATCTGGGGCTGGACGCGCCGAAACCGAAAGATCAGGGGCAGTTGTTTGAGTGAAGAACTTCATGCCTCCGGCGGGGATATTTCCGACGAGAAGACGATGGCCGAAGCAGGGATCGCGGCCTTGTTCTCCGATCCGGTCGGCACCTATCGTTTTGCCCGCTGGGGACGTCCCATCGTTCCGGTGGTCTTCGGCGTCGATGATGCAACGCTGGGCATCGTAAAGGGCGCGGTCGAGGCTGTGGTGGCCCTGGCCGGGCACCATATGGCCGAGACGGACCCGGAATTGGGCGCGAATCTGATGATCTTCTTTGTGCGCGACTGGTCCGAATTGCGCGATGTACCCAGGCTGGACGCACTGATTCCCGGGCTGGATCCGCTTGTGGAGCGGTTGGAGGCTGAAGGCGCGGCGCAGTACCGAACCTTTCGCCTGGACGACATGGGCGCGATCAAGGCCTGTTTCGTGTTTCTGAACATGGGCGGGCCGCTGGCGGATGTACCAGCGGAAGATATCGCGCTGGCGCAAGCAGCGCAGGCGATGCTGCTGTGGGGGCAGCAGGCTTTCGGAGAACGCTCACCTTTGGCCAAGGCGCGTGGCACCGTCATACTACGCCCGGATATCGCCGATATCATCCGCGCGGCTTATGATCCGGTGATGCCGGTGGCGGCGGACGATCCGTCGCATGCGCTACGGCTGGCGGCGCGAGTCGGCGCATGAGTCGTCGTTTCAATCTGACCGTCTACTACGAAGACACCGACATGGCCGGGGTTGTCTATCACGCCAATTACCTGAGGTTTATCGAGCGGGCGCGCACCGATTGGGTCGCCTCGCTGGGGGTCGATCAGAATGCGCTGCGGCTGAAGGGCCAAGTGTTCGCGGTGCGTCGGATTGCGGCAGACTTCCTCGCGCCAGCAGAGTTTGGCGATGCGTTATGGGTGGAAACCGAGGTCGCCTCGGTCACGCCGGCGCGGCTGAGGCTGCACCAGAAAGTGTGGCGCGACGATGTCCAGTTGTTCGCCGCCGAGGTCGAAATTGTCATGGTCGGCCCCGGCAATCGACCGATACGTCTGCCAGCGGAAATACGCCAAAGGCTTGGCTGAACCTCTCATCCGCGTGACAATCTTGGGTTCCTGTTGGATTTCCCGCTTAACCCCGTGTAACTTGCGCGTTAGGGACAGCCGTCGATAAGAAAACGGCAACGGATTGAACAAAGAGCAGACCGATGGAAACAGACGCACTTGCGCTTGCGCAGCAGATTGATTTTTCGATTGTTGCGCTTTTCGCGCGGGCCACTTTTACTGTCAAAGCCGTGATGATCATTCTGATCCTGGCCAGTTTCTGGGCCTGGGCGGTGATCTTGCAGAAGACATTCTCGTTCCGGCGCGCCCGCAGCGAAGCCAAGAAATTCGACCGCGCCTTCTGGTCCGGGGAACCGCTGGACCTTCTGTATGACAAGATCGGGCCGAACCCGAAGGGGCGCGCGGCGACGATTTTTGCGGCGGGCATGACCGAATGGAGGCGCAGTCATCGACAGGATGGCGGGCTGATCCCCGGTGCACAGTCGCGGATTGACCGGTCGATGGACGTGGCAATCACCAAGGAAAGCGAAAGCCTTCAGAAAGGGTTGCCGTTTCTGGCGACGGTTGGGTCAACCGCACCGTTCATCGGGCTGCTGGGTACGGTCTGGGGCATCATGAACGCCTTTATCGAGATTGCGGAACAGCAGAACACCAACCTTGCCGTTGTGGCGCCGGGTATCGCCGAGGCGTTGCTGGCCACGGGCCTTGGCCTACTGGCGGCGATCCCGGCGGTGATATTCTATAACAAGCTTAGCGCGGATTCTGATCGGATCCTGGGTGGGTATGAGGCGTTCGCTGATGAATTCGCCACCATCATGTCGCGCCAGCTGGACGGGCAGTAACCATGGGCGCTGGCGTCATGCAGGGATCGGGCGGGGGTGGTCGCAGGCGGGGGCGGCGACGCAGCCGCGCGCGCCCCATGTCCGAGATCAACGTCACCCCCTTCGTCGACGTCATGCTGGTGCTGTTGATCGTGTTCATGGTTGCGGCGCCGTTGCTGACCGTCGGGGTTCCCATCGACCTGCCGGAAACCGCCGCCAATCCGCTGCCGACCGAGCGTGAGGAACCGCTGACCGTGACCCTGACGCTGGACGGTGGCCTGTTGATCCAGACCGAGGATGTTGATCCGGACCAGCTGATCCCGCGCCTTAGCGCGATTGCCAGTGAACGAAGCAGCCAGAAAATTTACCTGCGCGCGGATGGCAACATACCCTATGCCAGTGTGGCCGAGGTGATGGGCGCGCTGAACAGCGCGGGCTTCAACGAAATCGGCCTTGTTACCGATGCCTCGGGCCCGCGCTTTGACGGCAGCGACGGATAGGGCGCAGGCATGGGGGCGGGATATTATATCTCGGGTGTTGGTCATGGTGCGCTGATCCTTTGGATCATGGTCGGCGGACTGGTGGACAGCGACCATATCGAGGATGTGGAAGCGGCAGATGTGACGCTTATCACGGAAGAACAATTTGCGGCCCTGATCCTGCCTGACGCTGGGGTGGATGCCTCGGTGCCGTCGCCGACGGTGTCGACACCTGCCGAAGACCTCAGCCCCGAGGTGCCGCAGGCGGATACCGAAAGTGCAGCAGAACAGATCGCGCCTGATCCGGTGGCCGAGGCGGCGCTGGAACAGGTTCCCGAAACGCCCAGCAAGCCCGAACCGGTCGAAACCCAGCCGGCCCCGTCGGTCGAGCCTGTCGTTGAACCCGATGCGCCCGAGGATGGGACCGATCTGGTCAAGGTGGCCCCGGCGCCGGCGCGCCGGGTCGCCTCGCGCCCGGCGCTGGAGTTTTCGGGCGTGGACGCGATGCCAGCCATCGCGAGGGAACGTATTCCCCCGATCAAAGATGAACCCAAGCCTGAGCCCGAACCGGAACCGGAGCAAGAACAGGCCCGCCAGGAAGAAACCACAACCGAGATCGTGACCGAGGCCGAGGAGGAGGTCAGCCCGCTGGCCCCCACACAGACACCACGCCCGAAATCGCGGCCCGTACGGGTGGCGGCGCTGGAACCCGAGCCGGAGCCCGAACCAGAACCAGAACCAGAACCCGAGCCAGAGCCAGAACCTGAGCCTGAGCCGGAACCTGACCCCGAACCTGAGCCCGATCCCGGTCCGACACCCGAAGAGGTTGCGGCCGCCAAAGCCTCCGAAGAGGCGGAAGCCCGCGCCGCCGAGGAGGCCCGTGCCGCCGCTGAGGCTGAGGCGGAGGCAGAGGCCGAGGCTGAAGCCCAGGCCACCGCCAGCACCGGCCCGCCGTTGTCCAACGGCGAAAAGGATGCGTTGCGGGTATCGGTTGAAAAATGCTGGAACGTCGGGTCGCTGTCGACGGAAGCGCTGCGGGTTACTGTTATCGTTGGTGTGACCTTCAGCCTTGATGGGCGGCCTGAAACCAGCTCGATCCGGATGGTCAGTGCCGAAGGCGGCAATGACGCGGCCGCACGTCAGGCTTATGAGGCGGGGCGCCGTGCGATCATTCGCTGCGGGGCCAACGGGTATGATCTGCCGGTCGAAAAATATGGCGAATGGCGCAACACCGAGTTTGTGTTCAACCCTGAAAAGATGCGGATAAAATGAGGCCGCGACCCCACAGAACAGGCGGACAGTCGCCGGTTTTCGCGCCTCCAAGATTGGCAGAGTCAGGTTTTTGTGTATGTACCCCGGAAAAAATGAGGACAAAATGACCCTTTTGCGAGCAGTGTTCCTGACCATTCTGATGGTTCTTCCGGCAGCAGTGACGGCGCAATCCAATGCGCCGCTGAGGATCGAGATCACCGATGGTGTGATCGAACCCTTACCCTTTGCGGTGCCCCAATTCACCGCTGAAAGCGGTGCGGCGGCGGAATTTGCGGCCAATATCAGCCGCGTGATTGCCGCCGATCTGCAGGGGACCGGCCTGTTCCGCGAAATTCCATCAAGTGCCTACATTGAACAGAACACGACCTTCGGCAATTCGCTGTCCTATTCCAACTGGAAGCCGATCAACGCGCAGGCGGTAGTGACCGGTGCGGTGAACACCGACAGCTCGGGCAAGCTGGTGGTCAAGTTCCGCGTATTCGATGTCTTCAGCGAGGCGCAGCTGGGTGAGGGCCTTCAGTTCGGCGGCACGACCAACAGCTGGCGGCGCATGGCCCACAAGGTGGCCGACGCGGTCTATTCGCGCATCACCGGCGAGGGCGGGTATTTCGACAGCCGCGTGGTATTCGTTTCCGAAACCGGCCCCAAGAATGACCGCAAGAAGCGTCTTGCGGTGATGGATTATGATGGGGCGAACATTCAGTTCCTGACCGACAGTTCCTCAATCGTGTTGGCGCCGCGGTTTTCGCCCTCGGGCGACCGGGTGCTTTATACCAGCTATGAAACCGGGTTTCCGCGGATCTACCTGCTGGATGTCGGCACCGTGCAGCGGCGCGGGCTGGATGCCAGCGCGGATAGCATGAGTTTCGCACCCCGCTTTGCGCCTGATGGGCAGACGGTTGTGTTTTCCCGCTCGGAAGGGGGGAACAGCGATATTTATACGCTGGCGCTGGGCTCTGGTCGGCAGTCGCGGCTGACCTCGGCCCCGTCCATCGAAACCGCGCCGAGTTATTCGCCCGACGGCAGCCAGATCGTCTTTGAAAGTGACCGTTCCGGCAGTCCGCAGATCTATGTGATGAGCGCGCAGGGCGGTGAAAGTCGGCGCATCAGTTTTGGAGAAGGGCGCTATGGCACGCCGGTCTGGTCGCCGCGCGGCGATCTGATTGCCTTTACCAAGCAGAACAAGGGCCGGTTCCACATCGGGGTGATGCGCGTCGACGGGTCCGAAGAACGCCTGCTGACCGCCAGTTTCCTGGATGAGGGGCCAAGCTGGTCGCCCAATGGGCGGGTGGTGATGTTCACGCGCGAAACGCAAGGTGCGGGGGGCGCTCCGGCGTTGTATTCGGTGGATATCAGCGGGCGGAACCTCAAGAAAGTGCCGATCCAGGGCGCGGCGAGTGACCCGGCGTGGTCGCCGCTTTTGAAGTAGAACGCCCCGTCTGTGCAACGCAGGCGGGATTTGGTAATGTGACGCCAACAGGCGCGTAGAAAAACGAAAAGGGTGGACCCCATGAATAAGCTATCGAGCGTGATTTTACTGACCGGAATGATGGCCCTGTCGGCCTGCGCAAACACCGGCGCCGGCCGGTTTGGTCTGGGCGGCGGTGATGCCGCCGGTGCCGGTTTGGTTGGCGCTGGCGCGGGTGATCCGGCCTCGGCCGCGTATTTCAGCCAGACGGTCGGCGACCGGGTGCTGTTTCCTGTGGATCAGTCCAGCCTGACGGCAGAGGCGCGCCAGATATTGGCCGCGCAGGCGCAGTGGCTGAACACGAACCCGCAGTACACCGCCGTTGTCGAAGGGCATGCGGATGAACAGGGGACACGGGAATATAACCTGGCGCTTGGCGCGCGCCGTGCCGCTGCGGCGCAGGAATTCCTGGTCGCGCAGGGTGTGCTGGCAAGCCGCTTGCGCACGGTGACATTCGGCAAGGAACGCCCGATCGAGATCTGTTCGCAGGAAGGGTGTTATGCCAAGAACCGGCGGGCCGTGACAGTGATTGCCGCGGGTGCTGGCGTATAGGATAACAAGGGGTGGGGCCGATGTTGCGAGGTCTGGTACTAAGTGTGTGTCTGATACTGCCGATGGGGGCCGCTGCGCAGGACGCGCAGACCTTGGCCGACATCAAGCAGGAACTGGCCGTGCTGCTGGTCGAAATGCAAAAACTGAAGCGCGAGCTGTCGACGACCGGCGGTTCGGGCGTGCAGGTCGCAGGCTCGACCCTGGACCGGGTTGACGCGATCGAGCGTGAGTTGCAGCGCCTGACCTCGCAAACCGAACGGCTGGATGGCCGGATCGAAGCGGTGGTGGCCGATGGCACCAATCGGATCGGCGATCTTGAGTTCCGGATTTGTGAGCTGGAAACCGGCTGCGATATTGGCACGCTGGGGGAAACCGCGCCAATCGGCGGCGATGTCGGTCGCCCCAAGGCGCGGCCAACCGTGGCGCAGCAGGCCGCTTCCAGCGAACCGGCCAATACCGGCGCGCAGCTGGCGCTTGGCGAACAGGAAGAATTCGACCGCGCGCGTGCGGCCTATGACAGCGGCAACTGGTCGAGTGCCGCCAGCCTGTTTGATGCCTATACCACCAATTATGCCGGTGGCCCGCTTGCGGGCGAGGCGCATTTCATGCGCGGTGAGGCGCTGGCAGAACTGGGCCAGGTTTCAGACGCGGCGCGGGCCTATCTGGCAAGCTTTTCCGGCGCGCCCGAAGGTCCGAAAGCCCCTGACGCGCTGTTCAAACTGGGCGAAGCGCTGGTGGTGCTGGGCCAGACCGATCAGGCCTGCATTACCCTGGGCGAAGTGCGCGTCCGCTATCCGGCAACCCAGGCGGCGGCCAATGCCAATGGCGTTCTGGACCGGCTGAGCTGTCTTTGAGTGATGCTGAAGACGCACTTCTGGAGCATTTCGCACGCGGGGCGTTCGTCTTTGACAGCCCGAAGAAGGTCGGTGTCGCCGTCTCGGGTGGCAGCGACTCGATGGCAACGCTGCATCTGCTGGCATCCGTTGCGGATGAAAAAGGGTGGTCGCTGTCTGCCGTGACCGTGGATCATGGATTGCGGGCAGAGTCTGCGGCCGAGGCTGAGTTCGTCGCAGCCGCCTGCGCGAAAATCGGCGTGTCGCATGAAACTCTCAAATGGAACCGCAGCCAATCCACCGGCAACCTGCAGGATCAGGCCCGGCGCGGGCGCTATGGCCTGATTACGCGTTGGGCGCAGGGGCGGCGCATTACGCATATCGCTCTGGGCCATACTGCGGATGATCAGGCCGAGACGTTTCTGATGAACCTGGTCCGTGGTTCGGGAATCGACGGGCTGGCGGGGATGCGGCATCGTTGGAGTGATGACGGCATCACCTGGACCCGGCCTTTCCTGTTGCAGGACCGCGCAGACCTGCGCGCCTGGTTATCCCGGCGCGGGATCGCCTGGGTCGACGATCCGTCCAACGAGGACACGACATATCAACGGGTGAAGGCGCGCAAGGCGCTGGAAGCTCTGGGGCCGTTGGGGATCGATGCGCAGGTTTTGTCCAGAGTGACTGTGAATCTGGCGTCGGTGCGTCAGGCGCTGGCCCATCAAACGCACGAGATTGCGCAACGGATTGCGCGGGTGGACGCGGGCGATGTGGTGATCGACCGGCGCGGATTGCAAACCGCCCCGTCCGAGGTGCAGCGTCGCCTGCTGATCGGGGCACTGCGCTGGGTGTCCGGTGCCGTCTATCCGCCGCGCGAAACGGCTCTGATCGCAGTCGATATCGCGATTACGCGCGGCAAGAACCACACACTTTCCGGATGCCGCATCCTGACGGACAAGGAGGATCTTCGCATCACGCGCGAAGCCAGGGCGGTCCGTGATGCCCGCGCCAAACCGGGCGAGGTCTGGGATGATCGCTGGATTGTGACCGGCCCGCTGAAACGCGTCACGGTCAAACAATTGGGCGCGGATGGCTTGCGGCAATGCCCGGATTGGCGCGAAACCGGGCGGCCAAGGGCCAGTTTGCTGGCCTCTGTGGCGGTTTGGCGGGGTGAAACGTTGCTGGCTGCCCCGCTTGCGGGCCTTGAAAACGGCTGGAAAGCCGCACTTCAGCCGGGTCGTGCCGATTTTTTCGCCACATTACTATCGCATTGAAGTCAGACCCCGCTTGCCTATGTTAGATGGAACCGGCATTGCGGGGGCCAACTGGCACCCACTGAATGTGCCGAACCAACCTGTCTGACGAAGGAGTCGACCCCTTGGGTAACGCACGCAACATGGCCTTCTGGGTCGTCCTGTTCCTTCTGATCCTGGCGCTGTTCAATGTGTTCTCGCGCGGGGCATCAAATCTGTCGTCGCAAGCGGTCAGCTATTCCGACTTCATCGCAGCCGTCGAAGGTGGCGAGGTGACAAGCGTTCTGCTGGACGGGGAGACCATCCTGATCCGTGGCCCCGGTGGTCAGCAGATGACGACGACCAAGCCGGCGGATGTCGATGTCGTGCCGCTTCTGCTGGACAAGAACGTGAATATCGAGGCCAAGCCGCAGGAACAATCCGGGCTGGTCACGGTGATCATGACTTTCCTGCCGTTCCTGTTGCTGATCGGGGTGTGGATCTATTTCATGAACCGGATGCAGGGTGGCGGCAAAGGCGGGGCGATGGGCTTTGGCAAATCGCGCGCCAAGCTGCTGACCGAAAAGCATGGCCGGGTGACCTTTGACGACGTCGCCGGGATTGATGAGGCCAAGGAAGAGCTTGAAGAGATTGTCGAGTTCCTGAGGAACCCGCAGAAGTTCAGCCGCCTTGGCGGCAAGATCCCCAAGGGTGCGCTGCTGGTCGGCCCTCCGGGTACGGGTAAGACCCTGCTGGCCCGCGCGATTGCAGGTGAGGCGGGCGTGCCGTTTTTCACGATTTCCGGTTCGGACTTTGTCGAAATGTTCGTGGGCGTCGGCGCAAGCCGGGTTCGTGACATGTTCGAACAGGCCAAGAAAAACGCGCCCTGTATCGTCTTCGTGGACGAGATTGACGCCGTGGGCCGCAGCCGTGGCGTCGGCTATGGCGGCGGCAATGATGAGCGTGAGCAGACGCTGAACCAGCTTCTGGTCGAAATGGACGGGTTCGAGGCGAACGAAGGCGTGATCCTGATCGCCGCCACCAACCGCCCCGACGTACTGGACCCCGCCCTGCTGCGCCCCGGCCGGTTTGACCGTCAGGTTCAGGTGCCAAACCCGGATATCAAAGGCCGCGAGAAGATCCTGGCCGTTCATGCGCGCAAGACGCCTCTGGGGCCGGATGTTGACCTGCGCACCATTGGTCGCGGAACGCCCGGATTTTCCGGCGCTGATCTGGCGAACCTGGTGAACGAGGCGGCGCTGATGGCCGCGCGTTTGGGTCGCCGTTTCGTGACCATGGAAGATTTCGAAATGGCCAAGGACAAGGTCATGATGGGGCCTGAGCGACGCTCGATGGTGATGACCGATGATGAGAAAAAGCTGACCGCCTATCACGAGGCTGGCCATGCTATCGTCGGGATCAACGTTCCGCAGCACGATCCGGTGCATAAGGTCACGATCATCCCGCGCGGTCGGGCGCTTGGCGTGACCTTCTACCTGCCCGAGCGCGACAAGCTGAGCATGACGAAAGAGGCGGCGCTAAGCTCGCTGGCGTCGGTCATGGGCGGCAAGGCGGCGGAAACGCTGGTCTTCGGGCCCGAGAATGTGACCAATGGCGCCTATTCGGACATTCAGCATGCCACCAACCTGGCCACTGCGATGGTCAGCCAGTGGGGCATGTCCGACAAGCTGGGCAACATCAACTATACCTCGACGCAGGAAAGCTTCCTTGGCAGCCAGTCGAACTGGAACGCATCGGACGCAAGCCGCAAGATCATCGACGAAGAGGTGCGCCGCCTGACGGATGAGGCATTTGAACGCGCCAAGAAGATCCTGCAGGACAATTGGGACGAGGTTGAAAACCTGGCCCAGGGTTTGCTGGAATATGAAACGCTGACTGGCGAAGACATGATGCGGGTGATCCGCGGTGATGCGCCGCTGCAGGGTGGCGACGATGATGACACGCCCGATGTCGGCGGCACCGCCTCGGTCACGGCGATTCCCAAGACCAAGCCCAAGGGCAAATCGTCCGACGGCGGCATGGAGCCCGAGCCGAGCGCCTGATCCACGAGCGCCTGCTTCTAGGGCGCTTGATAAACAAGCCGATCATCTGTCGCAAATATGCTGCAGTAACACGCGCGTCACTGGCGAAGATGCGCGCCGGTGCTGGACTTTTGGCCGGATCAGCCAATGCTTCGCGCATTGGAGCGTTCAATCGTCGGTGAACACAAGTGGACGGCCCGACACAGAAACTCAGATGGTTCGCCATCGGCATTTTTGCTGTACCCATCCTTGTTCTGGCGGTGGACCTGGCAAGATATGGCGATCTCTCTCGTCTGTATCACGAGGGCAGCGGCATTGAGTTGGCGTCATTTTTGTTGCTTGCCTATGGCTGTGTCGGATTTCTGGTCCTTGCGCCACAGCACGCCTTCGGGCGGGTCTGGCATGTTCCGGTTGGCCTGTTCCTACTTGCGTCGCGTGAACTGGATCTGGACAAGCGGTTCCTGGCGGATGGAATGCTCAAATCCAACCTGTACCGGCATGACAACCCGATATCGCATAAACTGATCGGTGGAGCGGTAGTCATTCTGATCCTCTGGGTCATCTGGCGGCATGTCCGGCGGTCGGGTCCGGGATGGGTGCGTTCCATATTTGGGTTACAGCTGTGGGCGTGGCTGTGGCTGCTCGCCATGGCGTCCATCGTCATCGCGAGGTCACTGGACGGGCTGAAGCGCAAGCTTTTGAAATTTGGAATCGAGGTCTCGCGCGGTCAGGCCTCGTTCGCGGCGCAGACCGAAGAAATCCTGGAGCTTGCCTTCGCGATGCTGACCTGTCTGTCGATCGCGTACTGGCTGAAGTGGCGGGCAGCTGGCACATAGGCCGCGCGCTGACATCCCCCCCGAACGTCGCGCGAGATGCGGAAAATGTCGCAACCCTCCTGACATAGCTGGATTAACGGGCTAAGTCCGGGCGGGACAATGCAAAGGACACCCTATGACTGCCAAAATTCTTGACGGAAAAGCCTTCGCCGCAACCATCCGTGAACAGGTTGCGGGGCACGTCGCCCGCCTGAAATCGGACCACGGCATTACACCCGGACTGGCCGTCGTGCTGGTGGGTGAGGATCCGGCGAGCCAGGTTTACGTCCGCTCGAAAGGCAAGCAGACGGTTGAGGTTGGTATGAACAGCTTCGAGCACAAGCGCGACGCCGATATTTCAGAGGCGGATTTGCTGGCGCTGGTACAGTCGCTGAACGACGATCCGGCGGTGCATGGTATTCTGGTGCAGCTGCCGCTGCCGGGGCATCTGAACGAAGACCTGATCATCAATTCGATAGATCCGGCCAAGGATGTGGACGGGTTCCATATCTCGAACGTCGGGCTGCTGGGGACAGGGCAGAAAAGCATGGTTCCCTGTACGCCGCTGGGATGTCTGATGCTGCTGCGGGATCACTTCGGGTCGCTTTCGGGCAAGGATGCTGTGGTGATTGGGCGGTCCAATATCGTGGGCAAACCGATGGCGCAGCTGTTGCTGGGCGACAGCTGCACGGTGACGATTGCGCATTCGCGCACAGCGGACCTGCCCGATGTCGTGCGCCGCGCCGACATTGTTGTGGCCGCCGTTGGCCGCCCGGAAATGGTGCCGGGCGACTGGATCAAACCGGGCGCTGTGGTGATCGACGTAGGCATCAACCGGATAGATGCGCCCGAAAAGGGCGCGGGTAAGACACGGCTGGTCGGGGATGTTGATTTCGCCAGCGCGGCCGAGGTTGCCGGGGCCATCACCCCGGTTCCCGGCGGTGTCGGCCCGATGACGATTGCTTGTTTGCTGGCAAATACGGTGACTGCCTGCAGCCGCGCAAATGGCCTGCCAGAGCCTGAGGGCCTGACGGCGTAATCCTTCCTATGCGCAGGCGCCGGTTCCGTGTGGACGCGGCGCCTGCGACCCGGGGCATGCACAGCGTCGGGCCATGAGGCCTTTGCAGATGATGGCCCGGCCTATGCCAAGTCCAGAGCCGCCTGCCGGCGGGCCAGGGCCCAATCGGGCCAATGTTCCGAGCGGCGATAGTAACGCGCCATCACCGGCACATTGTCCGGCAGAACCACCCAGGGCTGTTTGCTTTCGGTGAAGATATGGATGTCCGGCGGGCAGGCATCCGGGTTGTCCAGCGTGCCAATACGCAGGAACCAGAACCTGTCACCGGCGCCGGAATAAACTGACCACAGGGCGACCTGACACTCTGGACAGCGTGCGAACCGTTGCCCTTTGCCGCTTTCGCTTGGCGTGTTGATCCAGACCGGCATGCCGCTGACCTCGACCTTCGAGGCTTCGATGATCCCGTTCATCGCAAACGCCGACCCGCTTTCACGCTGGCACCATCGACAATGGCAGGCGTGCACAAACAAGGGTCGGTCGGTCAGGGAATAGTGGATTGTGCCGCAGGCGCAGCGACCGGTGAAAGTGGCCATGGGGTCCCCGATACGTTCGAAGAAGGCTGGGCCGCCCCGGTCAAAGGGGCGGCCCGGTTTGTTTACTCGACGATGGTGATGCGGCCGTCGGTATAGGGTGCATAGTTCTGCTGGCCTGCCATGTACTCGGCCAGAACTTCGGCAACGTCCGGGCCGAAGTCATAGGCATTTTCGGCATCAACGAACATTTTGTATCCGTCACCGCCGCCGCGAACGAAGTTATTCGACACGATGCCATAGGTTGCGGCCTCATCCAGAGGTGCGAATTCCCCGTTCATTGCCACCATGACGTCACTGATCCGGCTACCGAATTCCTGCGAAGGATCAATGGTGTACTTGATGCCAGAGACTTGGAGGAAACGCCCGTCAAGATCGGGGTCGTCGTACTGTCGCGTGGCGTTTTCCAATGCTTCCTTGACCGTTGCACCGCTGATCTGGAACGTCGACAGTGTGTTCTGGAACGGCAGGACGGTGTAGACTTCGCCCATTGTGACATCACCCGCGTCGATTGAGGATCGGATGCCGCCGCCATTGGCCAGGGCGATCTGGATACCCTGGTCGGCCACGCGATCCAGCATGGCATCGGCCACAAGGTTGCCCATCTGGCATTCCTTGTAGCGACAGTTGGAGCGCTCGCCGTCAATTGCGTCGCCCGATTGGGCCACAACCTTATTGCGAATCTCGTTCAGCGGTTCGGCTGCTTCGGAAATTCGCGCGACGGTTGCTTCGTCTTCTGTGACAGATGCATCCATGATCAGCGGTTCGCCGGCCGCTTCGGTTACATTGCCATCGTCGTCGAAGGTCACGTTCAACTCACCCAGGAACTTGCCATAGGCATAGGCCTGAACGATGGCGGTCGACCCGACCATGGTCGGATAGGGGCCAGCGGCCCGGTCGCTGGTGTTGCTGAGCAGGGTATTGGAATGCCCGCCGACGATAACGTCGACACCCGTCGTATTTGCTGCAACCACTTGATCCGTGGCATAGCCCGAATGGCTAAGCACGATGATCTTGTTCACGCCATCGGCGGTCAGCTTGTCGACCTCGGCCTGAACAGCTTCGCTCGGGTCGGTGAAAATGACGTTCGGTCCGGGGCTTGAGATTTCATCGGTGTTCTGCGGCGTCAGGCCGATCATGCCGATCTTTTCGCCGCCGCGTTCGATCACGACTGACTTCTGGATCACATCGTTGATCAGCGGTTCACCCGAAATATCGGCGTTCGACATCAGGATCGGGAAGTTGATCGTATTGGCAAATCCGCGCAGCACCTCGGGGCCGTCGTCAAACTCGTGGTTGCCGACGGTCATCCCGTCGTATCCCAGCTTGTTCATCATTTCGGCGGCCAGCGCGCCCTTGTAATAGGTGTAAAACAGCGTCCCCTGGAACTGATCGCCACCATCCACGAGGATCGAGTTGTTTGACCGCGCACGCGCATCCGCGATGGCAGTGACAAGCCGGGCCGAGCCGCCAAAGCATTTGCCTTCGGCATTATCCTCGGCGCCGCAACCGGAATCAAACCGGCTGATCGGTTCGAATCGGGCGTGGAAGTCGTTGGTATGCAGAATGGTCAGCGAATAATCCGCCTGCGCGGTCGTGGCCGCCAGCGCGAAGGCTGCGGCGGTTGTCATAAGACGTGTATTCATGGGTTTGATCCCCCTGTTGATTTGATCGGGTCAGAGTGACGGGCAAGTCTGTCAGAGTCAAAGCCCACAGTCATTGACCTTGCGCAATTTTTGGCTGTGTCGCGGCGCTTGACCTGCGCCAACAGGGCGGGCATGTCGCCAAGTATGCTGGTCTATAAAATCCTTCGCGCCACCGAATGGCAGGCCTTGCAAGACAAAGGCGTCACCGATGGTGCGCCGATTGATCTGGCCGATGGCTACGTGCATCTGTCGACCGGCGCGCAAGTGGCCGCGACGTTGCAACTGCATTTCGCCGGGGTCGAGGGGCTGGAATTGCTGGCGCTGGAAAGCGATGATCTGGGCGCGGCATTGCGCTGGGAGGCTTCGCGCGGAGGCGCGGACTTCCCGCATCTTTACAGGAGGCTTCGATTAAGCGATCTGCGCTGGCATGCCTCGCTGCCGCTGGAAAGTGGCATCCATGTTCTGCCGGATGACTTGACGTGATCGAGCGCGCAGCACTCGCCATATTACACCGGCTGGACCCGGAGCGTGCCCACGGCATCGCGATTGCGGCTTTGCGCGCGGGTTTCGGGCCTCGGTCGGGCCCGATTAGCTCGGATCGGTTGAAAACGCGGATTGCGGGGCTGGAATTTGCTAATCCGGTGGGTCTTGCCGCCGGTTTTGACAAGAATGCGACCGCGTTGGCCGGGCTTTACGGGACCGGATTCGGTTTTGTCGAAGTGGGTGCGGCAACGCCACGGGCGCAGCCGGGCAATCCGAAACCGCGCCTGTTTCGCCTGCCCGAGGATCGCGCCGTCATCAACCGGTTCGGCTTCAACAACGACGGGATGGAGGCGATTGGCGCGCGCCTTGCGGCCCACCCCGGCGGGCGTACCGGGCTGAACCTGGGGGCGAACAAGGACAGCGATGACCGCGCCGCCGATTATGCGGCTGTGCTGAAACGCTGCGGTCCGCATGTGGATTTCGCGACCGTCAACGTGTCGTCCCCCAACACCGAGGCGCTGCGCGATCTGCAAGGCAAGGCGGCGTTGCGCGAACTGCTGGATGGCGTGGCTTCGGCCAATGCCGGGCTGGCGCATCCCGTGCCGCTGTTCCTGAAGATCGCGCCCGATCTGGTCGAGGCTGAACTGGCAGATATCGCCGAAGTTGCAGCTGCCACCGGGATCGCCGCGATCATCGCCACCAATACCACGCTGTCGCGGGACGGCCTGACCGCGGCCCACAGGGATCAGGCGGGTGGGCTGTCCGGTGCGCCGCTGTTCGCACGCTCGACCCGTGTGCTGGCGCAGTTGTCGGAGTTGACCGATCTGCCGCTGATCGGGGTTGGCGGGATCAGTTCGCCCGAAGATGCCTATGCAAAAATCCGCGCTGGAGCCTCGGCTGTTCAGCTTTACACTGGCCTGGTGTATCAAGGCCTGGGGCTGGTTGACCGGATCGTTTCGGGTCTGGATGATAGGCTGGTCCGCGATGGATTTGCGAATGTCGCCGATGCTGTCGGCACCGGCAGAAAGGCATTTCTATGAGTGATCTGGTTTTATGGCATAATCCCCGGTGCAAAAAGTCTTGTGCGGCGTTGGAATTGCTGAACAGCCGCGGGTTGTCGCCGACGATCCGCCTGTATCTTCAGGATCCGCCGAGTCAGGATGAATTGCGCGCCGCCATCAAGGCTTTGGGCGTTCCACCTGGCGAGATCGTGCGCCGGGGCGACGCGAAATGGGCCGAACTGGCGTTGGAGGATACCTCGGATGAGGCCCTGATTGACGCAATGGCCGAGCATCCGATCCTGATCGAGCGCCCGATCCTGTTTTGCGAGGGCGATGCCGCAATCGGTCGCCCGCCCGAGAATATTCTGGGTTTGGTGTCCTGAAAACTGCGTTGCCGAACGCCGTGTGATGACGGGTCAGCGGACGGTGTTGTCTGGGGTCATTCGTCGACTTCGGCTTCGGCCTCGATCTCGACCAGATAGGGGCCGATCAGCCCGGCGATTTCGACCAGCGTGTTGGCCGGGCGGGCGGCGCCGAAGACGCGGGCGTGGACGCCGCTGACGCCCTCCCACCTGTCAAGCCCGACCATGAAGATCCGGGTGCGGATCATATCCTCGGGCTGCCCGCCGAGCGAGGTGATTGCGGCGACGATCTTGTCGAGCGCGAAGACCGCCTGCGCCTCGGCGTCGCCTTCGGCCACGACGTTGCCATGGGCGTCGGTGGCGGTTGTGCCGCTAACAAGAATGCGGTTGCCGACCCGCACCGCGCGGCTGAACCCGGCGGCGTCTTCCCAAACCGATCCTGAATCGGCGCGGGTTCGATCCGGGCGCGCCGGAATTGCGGCCGACGGAAAGACCGCTGGCAGCGCCTCAAGATGATCGCCCAGATCGCCCGAAGCGGTCAGGAACGGCGGCTTGCGGTATTCGTCGCCGCAATCGCCGGGGATCATCTCTAAAGCGTCTGTCGCGGCTGAGATTGCGATGGTGTCTTCCGCATCCAGCGACAGCGCATCCAGCCGGGCGTTGTCGGCGCGATGCTGGTTTTCCCCCAGCCGCGCCCCGACGATGACCGAGGCGACGGCCCGGTGATCCAGCACCCAGCGGGTTGCCACATTGGCGACTGAGGCGTCGTGTTTCTTCGCAACGTCCGACAGTGTCCGCATCAACCCCTGAAACGGTTCCCAGCCACCGCCCGCGTCGATGAACCGCTTGTATTTCATCCGGCTCCAATCGGCGATCTCGGCAGGTTCTTCCGCGCCAACCCAGCGATCGCTCAGGAACCCGCCGCACAGCGTCCCAAAGGCCAGCAGCTTCACACCGTGGTCCAGCGCCACGGTCGACAGCCGCCCCGCCGCGCGCCGATCCAGCAGCGAAAAACAGACCTGGTTGCTGGCAACCTCGATCCCGTTCTTCAGCACCAGCCGCAGGTGATCCGCATCGAAATTGGTCAGCCCGATTTCTTTAATCAGGCCCTCTTCGCGCAAGCGCATCAGCCCGGCGAGCGCATCGAGGTACTCCGGCGATTGATACTGCCACCAGTGAAATTGCATGCAGTCGACGTGTGGCAGGTCCAGCCGGCGCAGCGCGGTTTCGACGCCGTCGCGGACCACGTCGAGGGACATATCATCCGGCGGGGGACACCATTTGGTCAGGATCGTTGGCGGTGTTTCCCCTGCGTCGCGCAGCAGCTTGTGGGACTTGCCCGCGACGATCTCGGCACTGCCATAGTGGTCGGCCATATCAAACGTGTCGAACCCTTCTCGGGCATAGTCTGCCAACGCTTCGGCGGCGGCATCCAGATCGAAGGCTTTTCCGTCGCGTTCCTGATCGGCCATCTGCCACAGGCCGGTGACGACGCGGCGCACCGACAGCTTGCCAAGGGTGGTTTTTGCGGGTCCGGTCATGGGTAGCCTTTCAGAAATCAGGGTTCGTATAGCGGCGCGGCGACAGGCCGGATTGGAACCAGCTGACGAAACTTTCCATCGTGAAGACCGGCAGGCCGGTCGCGCGACGGATATCTGCCGCATAGGGGATCATGTTGGTGCATTCCAGAACCAGCGCGCCGAGGTCGGGGTGATCCGAAACCATCGCCTGCGCCGCCGCGACATTGTCAGCGCGCGCAGCTTCGACGTCCAGCGCGGCCTCATCCCCCAGGATCACGCGCGTGAACTCCGCCCCGCCTTCGGTGGTGCCAATTGGCGTTTCTTCCGGCACGCCCGCCGCCGCAAGATGCGCCTGTGACAGGGTCGAGGCGGAAATCGTCAGCACGCCCGCACGTTTTCCCGGCGGCAGCAGCGCGTTGACGGCACGCACCTGCATCAGCGACGAGGTCGCGACCGGCACCCCGACTGCCGCCGCCAATTGGTCCTGAAACAGGCTCAGGAAGCCGCAGTTTGTGGTAATTCCGTCGGCCCCGTCCGCCACCAGGTCGCGGGCGGCATCGATGAAGGCTGGCAACAGCCCCGGCGCGCCCTGGCGCACGACCCGTTCGGGCGAGGCATCGCGAACCACGCGGTACAGCACCGGGAACGGCCAGGTGGTCGCGTTGCCCATGTCGCCGGGAATGCGCGGAAACCGTGCCTTTAGCATCAGAATGCCGACGGATGCGCCATAGATCGCTTTGCCGCCCTGCGCCGTCCCTGCCATCGCCACCCCCGATAGAACCGCAGCCAGCGTCGGATACGCCAACTGGCAGGTCAAGCGGCTTTGCGCGATTGACTCTGCCGGACCGGCGGGCAACGCTGATCAAACGCATCGACACGGGGAAATGGATGAGCGTGACGGGATCAAATCACCTCAGCGGGGCCGAGGCATTCGTGAAGATGCTGCAAGCCTATGATGTGAAGCACATCTTTGGCCTTTGCGGTGATACGACGCTGCCGCTGTACGACGCCTTCGCCCGGCTGGACACCGACATCACTCATTTTCTGACGCGCGACGAACGGCACGCGGGCTATATGGCTGATGCCTATGCGCGCGTGACCGGCAAACCCGGCGTTTGCGAAGGGCCATCGGGCGGCGGGGCAACCTATATCCTGCCCGCCCTGGTCGAGGCGAACGACAGCTCGGTGCCGATCCTGGCGATCACCACGGATGTGGCGACGACCAGCCGGGGAAAATACCCGCTGACCGAACTGGATCAGGAGGCGCTGTTTCGCCCGGTGACGAAGTGGAATACCTCGCTCGACAGCTCTGCCCGCGTGCCGGCAGGCATCCGGCAGGCGTTCCGCGCGATGACCACTGGTCGGCCCGGGGCGGTGCATCTGGCGCTGCCGTTCGACACCCAGAAGGGCGACGTGGCCGAGGCCGAGGTCTGGGCCGACAAACGCCACCGACGCTTTCCGGCCGAACGTGCCGCGCCCGAGGTTCAGGCGATCCGCGATGCGGCCGATGTGCTGGAAGGGGCATCCTCTGCCATCATCATCTGTGGCGCCGGCCCGGTGCTTGCCGGGGCCGAACGGGCGCTCCAGAAGCTGGCCACAATGCTGGGAATTCCGGTCGCCACCACCGTGTCAGGGCAGGGCAGCCTGCCCGAAACGCACCCAAACGCGCTGGGCGTTGTCGGGTCGAACGGCGGGGTTCCGGCGACCCGCGCGGTTGTCGATGCCGCCGATGTGGTGATGTTCGTTGGTTGCCGCGCCGGGTCTGTCACGACCGAGCGCTGGCGCTCGCCCCCGCATGGCGCGACGATCATCCATATCGACAGCGATCCGATGGTGATCGGCGCAAATTATCAGACCGAGGTGGCGATCTGTGCCGACGCCCGGCTGGCGTTGGAAGCCCTGATCGCAGAGTTCGCCGACCGAGGCGACATCAGGGTTCGCGACGGGGTCGCTCAGGCCGAAGCTGCGTGGAAGACCAAACTGGCCGAATTTGCGCCGCTGGCCAGCACCAGTGAACGCCCGATCCGGCCAGAGGCGGTGATGGCCGCAATGATGGAGGTTTTGCCCAAGGACGCGGTGATCTGCGCCGATCCCGGCACGCCGTGCCCATATGTCTCTGCGCATTATCGTCTGCCAAGCGCAGGGCGGCACTTCATTTCCAATCGGGCGCATGGGGCGCTGGGCTTTTCGCTTGCCGCGGCGATGGGGGCGCAAGTGGGGCGGCCGGGTGCCAAAACCCTCAGCCTGATGGGGGACGGATCGTTTGGGTTCTGCTGTGGAGAGCTTGAGACGCTGGTGCGTTACAACATCCCGATCATCTCAATCGTATTCTCAAACGCGGTCTATGGATGGATCAAGGCCGGGCAGGATTCCGGCTTTGGGAAGCGGTATTACAATGTTGATTTCAACCGTACGGATCATGCCGCCGTGGCGCGCAGTTTCGGTGTAAAAAGCTGGACGGTCGAAGACCCCGCGCAGCTGATCCCGGTGCTGCGCGAAGCGGTCGCGCATGATGGCCCGACCCTGATCGACGTGATCAGCCAGCCGCTGCACGAAGCGGCAGCCCCGGTCAGCGAATGGGTCGCATAATGGGGTGCGCCTGGTTCGCCCTGTTGATCTTCGCCCCATGACCAAGACCGTCGCCATCATCGGGGCCGGGATTGTCGGCGTTTCCACCGCAATCTGGCTGCAGCGCGATGGCCACAAGGTGATCCTGATAGACCGCGCCGGACCGGGCGAGGGGACGAGTTACGGCAACGGCGGCGTCCTAGCCTCTTGCGCGGTGGTGCCGGTGACGACGCCGGGACTGATGAAAAAGGCGCCAAAGATGCTGCTGGACAAGAGCCAGCCGCTGTTTCTGCGCTGGTCCTATCTGCCGCGCCTGATGCCCTGGCTGCGCAACTATCTAAGCCACGCCAACGACGCCGACACCCGCCGGATCGCCAACGCCATGATGCCGATCCTAGGCGATAGCCTCAATGATCACTTGGCGCTGGCCGAGGGCACCGGGGCCGAGCGGTTCGTGAAGCCCTCGGACTATCTGTTCCTGTATAATGACCGCGCGCATTTTGAAGGGGACGCCTACGTTTGGGATATCCGGCGCAGCCACGGGTTTAACTGGGACATTCTGGAAGGCGCGGCACTGCGCGACTACGATCCGATCTATGATCCGGCGCTGGGCCATGCTGTGCGTTTGAAAGGCCACGGGCGGATTGCCGATCCAGGGGAATACGTAAAGGCGCTGGCCGCGCATGCTGTTGCGCAAGGGGCCCAGCTGATCAAGGCCGATGTGTCCGACGTGATCCGCGAAGGCGGCACCGTGACCGGCCTGCGTGCGGGGGGTGAGGTCATCGCTTGCGACGCCTGTGTCGTCGCCACCGGCGTCTGGTCCAAAGGGCTGGCGGGCAAGCTGGGCGTCCGCGTTCCGCTGGAATCCGAACGCGGCTATCACCTGGAACTGATCGAACCCTCGGCAATGCCAAAGTCGCCGGCCATGGTCGCGTCGGGCAAATTCGTCGTCACACCAATGGACGGACGGATACGCCTTGCCGGGGTCGTTGAGTTCGGCGGGCTGGATGCGCCTGCGTCCACGGCGCCGATGGAATTGCTGAAACGCAACGCGGCCAGCGCATTCCCGGGGCTGACCTGGAAAGACACCGCAGAATGGCTGGGCCACCGCCCTGCACCGGCTGATTCGATCCCCGTGATCGGGGAAGTGCCGGGAGCGAAAGGCGCGTTCCTGGGCTTTGGCCACCACCACGTCGGCCTGACCGGCGGGCCGAAAACGGGCCGATTGCTGGCCCAAATGATCGCCGGACGGCAACCAAACATTGACGTAGGGGTCTATTCGCCTGCACGTTTCACCTAAGCTGGCCGAGTATTGCTTGTCCGGCAAACAACAAAGACCAACCAACCGGGAGACGACAAATGAAGAAACTGACAACCCTGCTGGCCGCAACGGCCATGACGGCAACCACCGCGGCGCCGGTGCTGGCCGCGGGCCACGCCGAGAAATGGGACATGCCGATGGCCTATTCGGCCTCGAACTTCCATTCGGATGTGGGCGCGCAATTCGCCAGCTGCGTGACCACCGGCACTGGTGGCGCGATCGAGATCACGACGCACCCGTCGGGTTCGCTGTTTGCCGGGGCCGACATCAAGCGCGCGATCCAGACCGGCCAGGTGCCGATTGGCGAACGCCTTCTGTCGGGCCACCAGAACGAAAACGCGCTGTTCGGATTTGATTCGGTGCCGTTCCTGGCAACCTCGTTCGATGATGCCGACAAGCTGTGGAAAGCCGCCAAGCCAAGCATCGAAAAACTGCTGGCCGATCAGAACCTGACACTGCTTTATGCCGTGCCGTGGCCGCCGCAGGGCCTGTATTTCAAGAACGAGGTCACCTCGGTCGCCGAGATGGAGGGCATCAAGTTCCGCAGCTACAACAACGCAACCTCGCGTCTGGCTGAATTGACCGGAATGCTTCCGGTGACCATCGAAGCGGCCGAGATAAGCCAGGCATTCGCAACCGGCGTTGCCGATGCGATGGTCAGCTCGGGCTCGACCGGGTACGACCGCAAGGTCTGGGAAAGCCTGGGTTATTTCTATGAGGTCGATGCCTGGCTACCGCGCAACTATGTCATGGTGAATTCCGACACCTGGGCCGCCACGGATGAGGCTAACCAGAACGTGATCCGCGGCTGCGCCGAACTGGCCGAATACACCGGCACCTGGCGGTCCAAGGAATACACCGGCTTCACCCTGCAGGGCCTGCGTGACGGCGGCATGACCGTCGGCCCGGCCTCGGACCAGATGGTCGGAGAGCTGAAAGCGATTGGTGAAACCATGACCGCAGAGTGGCTGGAAGCCGCTGGTGAAGAGGGTGCGGCCATCGTAGACGCCTTCAAGGGCATGCAGTGATCTGAGGCGATCCGAAGCGACAAGGCGGGTGGCATTCGTGCCGCCCGCAATCCAGCGAATGACCCGACAAAACCGGGCAGGGGGACATCATGGGATTCGTGCACAGCGTCCGACGCGGGCTTGACGGGCTCTATCTGCTCAGCGGCATCCTCGCCTCGCTCTGCCTGATTGCGATCCTGTTCCTGATCGTGGTGCAAATGCTGGCCCGCTGGACCGGAGAGGTATTCCCCGGCGCGCCTGAATACGCCGGTTACGCCATGGCGGCGGCCAGCTTTCTGGCGTTCGCCAATGCGCTGAATCGTGGCAGTCATATCCGGGTCAGTATCGTGCTGAACGCGGTCGGGCCGGGCCTGCGACGGATCATCAATATCTGGTGTTTCGCGATCGGCGCGCTGGTCGCTTGGTACTTCGTGCGCTACGCCTATAACTTCGTCTATTTCTCGTGGAAATTCAATGACATCAGCCAGGGGCAGGACAAGACGCTTCTGTGGATGCCGCAGTCCATCATGCTGTTGGGTGCGGTCATCCTGGCCATCGCGCTGACCGACCACCTTTTGCACCTGATCTTCTCGGGCGATCACAGGATCAAACGCGATCTGGTCGACCAGAGCCACGGAGAGTAGCAGATGGAAAATTTCCCGATCATCGCACTGTTCCTGTTCGTCCTGTTCCTGTTGCTCGGCTCGGGCGTTTGGGTCGGGTTGGCGCTGATGGGCGTCGCCTGGGTGGGGATGGAGCTGTTCACCACGCGGCCCGTCGGTGATGTGATGCTGACGACAATTTGGCGCGCCTCATCCTCGTGGACGCTGACGGCCTTGCCGATGTTTATCTGGATGGGCGAGATCCTGTATCGAACCCGATTATCCGAGGATATGTTCAAAGGTCTTGCCCCTTGGATGGCGCGGCTGCCCGGTGGGCTGGTGCATACGAATATTGTCGGCTGCACGGTGTTTGCTGCTGTTTCGGGGTCGAGTGCCGCGACCCTGACAACCGTCGGCAAGATGTCGATCCCTGAACTGCGCCGCCGCGAATACCCCGAACGCATGATCATCGGCACGCTGGCCGGGGCGGCGACGCTGGGCCTGATGATCCCGCCCAGCCTGACGCTGATCGTCTATGGGGTGACGATCAACGAAAGCATCTCGAAATTGTTCTTCGCGGGCATCCTGCCTGGGATCGTGCTGGCGGCGATGTTCATGGCCTATGTGGCGGTGACAAGCCGGTTTTCGAAGTCGTGGAACCCTGCCGAAGAACCGAAAATGACCTTTGGAGAGCGTGTTGCGAATTCGCGCTTTCTGATCCCGGTGTTCTGCCTGATCGCGGTTGTCATCGGGTCGATGTACCTTGGATACGCCACCGCGACCGAAGCGGCGGCATTCGGGGTGATCGGCGCGCTGTTGCTGGCCCTGACGCAAGGGTCGCTGAACTGGAGCACCTTCACCGAAAGCCTGATGGGCGCGACCCGAACCAGCGCGATGATTGCGCTGATCCTTGCGGGGGCCGCGTTCCTGTCCCTTGCCATGGGCTTTACCGGCCTGCCGCGCGGGCTGGCCGATTTGATCGCGCAGATGGAGTTGACGCGGTTCGAGCTGCTGATGGTGCTGCTGGTGTTCTATATCATTCTGGGCATGTTCCTGGACGGGATATCCTCGGTCGTGCTGACCATGGCGGTCGTTGAACCGATGGTGCGGGAAGCCGGGATCGACCTGATCTGGTTCGGCATCTTCATCGTCGTCGTGGTCGAGATGGCGCAGATCACCCCGCCGATCGGCTTTAACCTGTTCGTGCTGCAAGGCATGACCGATCACGAGATGGGCTTTATCGCGCGCGCCGCCTTCCCGATGTTCCTGATCATGGTGGTGATGGTCTTCGTGCTGATCCTGTTCCCAGAAATCGCGACCTGGCTGCCCGACAACATACGCAAGGGGCCGGGCGGGTAACGGGCGTTCCGGGCGGGTGCGGGCACATTTGAAATCGCATCCTCTGTCCGGCCTGCATCCATATCGTTTGTTCTGCCTGATGATCGATGCTTGTCGCGTTTCGGCATCACTCGCGCGGGGCTGAAGGATGCCTGCAATCCACCAGATCGCCCATCTGTTGCGCCTGATCGCCCGCCATGGGCGCTGGGCGTTGGTTGTCGGGCTGATCACCGGCGTCGCGTCACCGGGTCTTGCAGCAATCCTGCGCCCGTGGTTGCCGCATCTGGTGACGCTGCTGCTGTTTCTGACAGCGCTTCGGATCGGGCCGCGGGCCGCACTTGGGTCCGGCGCGGATCTTGGACGCTCGGCCACATTCGCGCTGATCTATCAGGTTGCGTTGCCGATGGCGGCGCTGGGCATCGCGCTGAGCCTTGGATTTGCAACATCTGCCGTTGCGCTGGCGCTGATCCTGATGATGGCGGGTCCGTCTGTGTCCGGTGCGCCGAATTTCACCATCATGCTGGGGCAGGATCCCGCCCCGGCCCTGCGCGTGCTGATCGTCGGGACCGCAGTTCTGCCGCTGACGGTTTTGCCGGTGCTTTGGGCGATGCCACAGCTTGGCGGGGCGTCTGCCGTCCTGCTTGCGGCGCTTCGCCTTTCGGCGGTTATTGGCGGTGCAGTGGCTTTGGCCTTCACGCTGCGTGCCCTGCTGCGGCCCGAGATTTCGGATAACGACCGGGCCGCGTTGGACGGCGCCACCTCGGTCGTTCTTGCCATAACTGTTGTTGGCCTGATGGCCGCACTTGGCCCGGCGTTGCGCACGGATCCGGCCACTGCGGCCTTCTGGATGGCGGTGGCGTTCGCCGCCAATTTCGGCCTGCAGATCGCCGCGCGACAGGTGCTGCTGGCCAGTGGCAACCGCGCCGTCGCGACGCCTTTCGCCATCGTGGCAGGAAATCGCAACATCGCGTTGTTTCTGGTTGCACTGCCCGCGCCGGTGACCGACCCTATTCTTCTGTTCATCGGTTGCTATCAGGTGCCGATGTACCTGACCCCGATCCTATTGGCGAAGTTCCATGCCAAGCCTTGATTACCCCTGCGTGCGCACCCTTGGCCTGACCGGCCTGCTGGTGACCTTCGCCGAAAAGATGAGCGAGCCCGCCAACCGCGCGGCCCTGTCATTCCGCGCGGCGGTTGTTGCCGCAGATTGGCCCGAGGTGGTGGAAACCTCGACCTCGCTAACCTCGGCCTTCGTCCGGTTCGATCCGCTGGCGGGCGACCCGGAGGCGCTGACCGGGCGGCTGCACTCCCTGTTGGCAAGCCGCGACTGGATGGCCGCGGATCTTCCGGCGGGCCGGCGGCTGTGGCGTATCCCGGTCACGCTTGAAGGTGACGGCGCACCGCAGCTGGAGGAGGCTGCCAAGGCCGCCGGGGTCACGCCGGATCAGGCCCGCGCGCAGATTGCCAGCGCCCGTGTGCGGGTCCTGACCATCGGCTTTGCACCCGGCCAGCCCTATATGGGCGAGCTGCCCGCGCATTGGAACATCCCGCGCCAGACCAGTCTGAACCCGCGTGTGCCCGGCGGTGCGCTGGTGGTGGCGGTCCGGCAGTTGATCATCTTCGCAGGCCCAACGCCCACGGGCTGGCGGCACATCGGCCAGACGGCGTTTCGCTGTTTTCGCCCCGGTTCGGACGACCCGACGCCGCTGGCCATCGGTGACGAGGTGACGTTTCGCCAGGTCTCGACCCAGGAACTGGAACAGATCACCCTTGACGATCCCGAAGGTGGCGGAGCGACGGTTGAGGGGCTGGCATGACGCGCAATCTGATCATCCACCGTGCCGGACCCGGATTGACCGTGCAGGATCAGGGGCGGCCGGGCCGTCTGGATCGTGGCCTGTCGGTTGGCGGCGCGTCCGACCAGCTGGCGCTTGCAGAAGGGGCGGCATTGCTTGGCCAGGGGGCAGAGCTTGCGGCGCTGGAAATGGCCGGAATGGGCGGCGAATTCGGGGTCAGCGCGCCGACCCGCATTGCCCTGACCGGTGCACCGATGCGCGCGTCCCTGGACGGCGAGGCGTTGGTCTGGAACGCCAGCCACCTGATCCAGCCCGGTCAGCGGCTGAACATCGGCCCGGCCACTCGCGGTGTCTATGGCTATCTGCATCTTGGCGGCGGCATCGATGGACCGGCCTCCTTGGGCGCGCGCTCGGCACATCTGACGGCTGGAATTGGCGCGTTGATCGCCGATGGCGACCGCTTGCCACTGGCCGAAGATCGTGGGACCCAAGCCGGTCTGGTGCTGGACGTTGAGGATCGGTTTTCGGGCGGGATCCTGCGCATCGTCCCCAGCATTCAGACTGAAAACTTCAGCAATGCGGATCGTCAACGTTTCGAAAGGACCGCATTCACGCGCGATCCGCGCGGCAACCGGATGGGCGTGCGGCTGACGTTTCAGGGCGATCCGTTTCAGGCCGAGGATCAGCTTGGCATCGTGTCCGAGATTATCGTGCCGGGGGATATCCAGATCACCGGCGACGGCGATCCGTTCATCCTGTTGGGCGAATGCCAGACCACGGGCGGCTATCCCCGCATTGCCACGGTCATTCCGCCCGATTTGCCACGGGTTGCGCAGGCCCCGCCGGGGGCGATGTTCCGGTTCGAGTTCATCACCCTTCACGAGGGGTTCGCGGCGATGCAAAAGGACGCGGACGCCCGGCGCGCGCTGGCGTCCCGCGTTGCGCCGCTGATCCGCGATCCGCGCGACATGGCCGATCTTCTGAGCTATGACCTGATCAGTGGTGTCACCGACGGAAAGGCGGAACAGCAATGACCCGGACAGTCGATATCAACGCAGACTTGGGCGAAAGTTTCGGGCCATGGGTGATGGGGCGGGACGCTGACCTGTTGCAGGTCATCAGTTCGGCCAATATCGCCTGCGGATTTCACGCCGGTGACCCGGACGTGATGGCCAGCACGATGAAACTGGCGGTCGAAAATGGCGTCGGCATCGGCGCGCATCCCGGCTTCGGCGACATTCAGGGGTTTGGTCGCCGCCGGATGCAGATGGGTGCCACGGAACTGGGCAATATGGTGCGCTATCAGATTGGTGCGGCGCAGGCGATGGCGCGCGCAGCAGGCGGGCAGGTGCGGCATCTGAAGCTGCACGGCGCGCTGGCCAACATGGCGTCCGAGGATGAGGCGATGGCGCTTGCCTGTTACGAAGCCGCCCTGTCGGTCGCCCCTGAGATTATCATCATGGTGCTGGCCGCGACGGCGCAGGAACGGGCGGTCAAAACGCTGGGCTGCGCTTACGCGGGCGAGATTTTTGCCGACCGCGCCTACAACGACGACGCAACTCTGGTCGATCGCAGCCTGCCGGGCGCGGTGATCCACGACGCCGACATTGCTGGTCCGCGCATCGCTGAAATGGTCGGGGAAGGCGCGATCATCACCGAAAGCGGCAAGCGGATCGAGACCCGGATCGACACGATCTGCTGCCATGGTGACACCGCCGAGGCAGTGGAGCTGGCGAAATCCGTCCGCACCAGTCTGGAATCCGCGGGCATCGGGATTGAGGCGTTCGGATAATGGGGTGACGCCCCGGGCGGTGATATTGGCGATCCGATGCTGGCCTGAGTGCTTTTGAGCTTCGACTTAAGAGATCGAGCAACCGGCCCGAATGCACTGCACTAACAATCGTCAAATGCAACCGGTGACCCGGCAGGCGTCAGGCAGTCGGGCTGGAACACAACAACATGCGACAACTCCGGGCGCGAGCGCGATGAATACAGCATTGCCTGCGCGCCCGCTGCACGCGCGGCGTCAGAATAGGTCCAGGTGGGCGATGGATCGCCGGCTGCGCAGATGTCCTGCCAGACGATGGAGGCCGATGGATCGCCCCGGAAATCGGCAACCCGGTCGGCCGTCAGCTGCATCGGCACCATCATCCGCGCCTGCCCGTCATTGAGATACCGGCGGATCGCCACTCGCGCCCCTTCCGCGCTGAGCGAGGCATAGGTCGCAATCTGGCCCGTGTGGTGAAACCGTCCCTGCGGCGCCAGCGCAGGGCTGGCCGGGGTTCTTATCTGTGTCTTTGCCACGATCCGCCAGACCGGCGCAGAGACGTGTCGCAATGGCAGCGCGCCGGGTGTCATGGGCGTCGGGCCTGCCAGCGTGTGGGCTTCAGACTTCCTCGATCCGGATCGCGACCGGATCAGAGGCCAGAACGCCGGTTGCGGCCATGCCGCAAAGGGCCTTGTCCAGTGTGGCCCGCGTTGTCTTGTGGGTGACAATCAGGACCGGTGCGGTCGTATCGTCGTGGCCGTATTGACGCATCCGGTCGATTGAAATCCCGGCCTCGCCCAAAACGGTGGCGATCTTGGCCAGCGCGCCGGGTTTGTCCAGCAGGGCCATGCGCAGATAAAACGGCGCGGCGGCGGCGCTTTCGGCGGCGGGGGCTTTGCTCAGGCCTGTGGCGGGCTGTCCGAAGGTCGCCAGACGCAGCCCGCGCGCCAGATCCATGACATCGGACATCACCGCGCTGGCGGTCGGCCCCTCACCCGCGCCGGGGCCGGACAGGACGATCTGACCTACGGCGTCGCCTTCGACCACCACCATGTTGGTGGCATTCTCCAGCTGTCCCAGCGGCGAATTCGCAGGCACCAGGCAGGGCGACATCCGCTGTTCCAGCCCGCGCCCGGTCATCCGCGCCACGCCCAGCAGCTTGATCCGATAGCCCATGTCGGCGGCCTGCTCGATATCCTCGATGCTGACACGCTCGATCCCTTCGATCTCGATCCCGGCGAAATCCACCTGGGTGCCAAAAGCGATCGAGGCCAGCAGCGCCAGTTTGTGGCCCGCGTCAATGCCGCCCACATCCAGTGTCGGGTCAGCCTCCAGATAGCCAAGGGCGCTGGCCTCGGCAAAGACATCCTCATAGGGCAGGCCAGCGCCTTCCATGCGGGTCAGGATATAATTGCAGGTGCCATTCATCACGCCCATGACGCGGGTCGCCTCGTTCCCGGCCAGGCCTTCGGTCAGGGCCTTGATGATGGGGATGCCGCCTGCGACGGCGGCCTCAAACCGCAGAGCACGTCCGGCGGCTTCGGCAGCTTCGGCCAGGGGCTGCCCGTGATGCGCCAGCAGGGCCTTGTTGGCGGTGACGACATCTTTTCCCGACGCAATCGCCGCCTCAACAGCGGCTTTCGCGGGGCCGTCATCGCCGCCAATCAGTTCGACAAACACGTCAATGTCGTCGCGCCGGGCCAAGGCGACTGGGTCATCCTCCCACGCGTAGGCGTTCAGGCGCAGGCCCCTGTCCTTGTCGCGGGACCGTGCGGAAACTGCCGAAATCTCGATCGGGCGCCCGGCGCGGGTGGACAGAAGGTCGGCGTGGCGCTGAACGATGCGGACAACGCCGCTTCCGACGGTTCCGAGTCCCGCGATGCCAAGGCGAAGGGGGCTGGTCATGGGGGACTCTCGCATATTGGGGATGTCGTGTGGTGGTGTGGTCGGCTTGGTGCGGGGCGTCAACCCTGCAGGCGGGTCACGGCAGCGCGCATGCGAGACAGCGTCGCCGTATCAACAACCGGGCGTCGCAGAACGGCGGCGCGGGCGCGCAGGTTGGCGACCCTTGCGTCCAGGTCCTGGATCATGCCTTCGTTGGCACGTGTGGGCGCGGCGTCCACACCGGTCAGCGCATCGGTGATCGGCACCAGACGCGGATAATCTGCGCGCATCGCTTCGGGTGCGATCGCGGAATCAACCATCGGATAGCTGAAGTCGCACGCCGCCAGCGTGGTCGAGGCCCCAAGCAGGGCACAAAATGCAATGACCCGTTTCATGGTCGCGACCCTAGACCGCGCGCCAGCCTCAGGCAAGCAGTTCGCACGTCCGGACTGGTCGTATTGCGCCGCGCACAGTATAGCGGCGCGATGAGTGATCCTTTGGCCACATTGACGCCCTCTCCGATGCGCAGATTGTTCGCGACGGGGGCTTTGGGCGCGCTGGGAGTTCTGACGCTGTGGCTGCTGTTTGCGAATCCGCCGTCCACGGTGGTGTTGCAGGCGGTGCTTATCGCGCTGGGGCTGCTGTTCCTGATCATGGCCATGCGGTTATGGGCGGCCACGGCGCGCGCGGTGATCCTGACCAAGGATGGGTTGTTCGACACATCCGGCACCACCATCGCCACGATGGATCAGATCCAAAGCGTTGATCGCGGACTGTTCGCGTTTAAGCCGTCGAATGGATTTGTCGCCGTGACCCGCAAGCCGCTGGGGCGGGGCTGGGCGCCCGGCCTTTGGTGGCGGGTCGGACGCCGGATCGGGATTGGCGGTGTCACGCCAGCCTCGCAGGGCAAAGGCATGGCGGATGTGCTGGCGGTTATTCTGGCCGAGCGTGCCAGCCCAGCCGGGTCCTGACCTTAGCCTGCCAGCCGGAAATATGTGGTTGTAAAGTGGTCTTCCAGACCGCTGCCTTCGCAAAGCCCCATATTCATGAGCGAGGTGCCGCTGATTTCATCACCGGCGATGATCGATGCACCATCAAACCCATCGGCCTGTGCCGCGAATTCGATAGTTCCGGCACCGATGATCTGGCCACCATACATCTGCAAGCCTGAGGCGAAATGCGTCCCCCCCATCGTCAGCAGTTGCGCGCCGCCACCAGTTGCACAGCTGTCGTCCTTGCCAAGCCGGATCCCCTGGGGGCCCTTGAATGAATTGGCGGAACTATCGGTGGTGAAGATCATCGAATCTTCCAGCGCCACGCCACTTTTGAAGTTAACGGCGCAGTCGGTGATGATTGCGACATTCGTCAGAACCGTGTCTTTGGCAATGGTCAGCGATTCATTGCCGCTGCAATTCACCCAGGTTACCCGTCCGTCGGTGAAATCGCTGTCATCATATGTCCCGCCCGAAGAAATCGTGTCGCGGACAGCCGTATTCGTCACATAGCTGGGCCAATGTTCGCTGGTGCCGTTCAGGTTGTAGAAATCGTCGAAAATTTCCGGCAGATCATCCACAATATCCAGATTGAACTCATCTTCACCCAATGCCTTGTCCAAACCCGGGTTTTGCCGCATCCCGCTGCCTGGAATGACCAGGTCGTCCTCGTCGGGCATGGTTACGCGGGTTCCTTCCTCGAAGAAATTGTGGTTCTGCATCTCCACATGCCCGTTCGAATGAATGCAGAACTCCCTGTAAAACCCATTGTTCGAACGGATATCCACGACATTCTCGGCCACAAATCCTTCGCGCAGGCAATTACGCTCGTAAGTTTCATAGACCGCCTGCGTGCGTACATCGAAACGCGAGAACCCAACCAAATGAAGCAGGAACGAGGAGACAGGGTTCGATTTTGACTGCAGGTTCGATGTCTCGACCAGAACGGCGGCTTTTGAGTTGGTGACAGGCGTGAAGACCTGCGTGGCCCGGTTCCAGGTTCCGAAATGGATGTCTACAGGCTCCAGCGTGTTCCCGTGCCGCGAATATGGCATCGTACCCGTTGCAAGTTCTATCGCTTTCAATTTGGCCGAAGCTTCTGTGTCGCCCTGGCGCGTCACGATTGCCGCATGCGCGGCCACATCTGCCGCAACCTGAAGATGGGTTCTATGGGCAATCAGGTTTGAAAAATCCACACCGATCCCGGCCAGAATGGCCATGCCCAGAAAGATATATAATCCGAATATCGTCATACCGCCGTCTTCGCGCCGACAGCGCAGAAGCAGCGATACCGTTGTGGCCAGACGGATCATGGTCAGCCTTCCACCAGATGCTGCGAGCGTACCACGACATTTGCATTGACCAGCGCCGCCATGAAGCCGACCGCGTCCAGATCGCTCGCCGGAATTGTCGCTGTTGTGGTCACGATGCCGCCGCTTTCACTCGCCGACACGGAAACGTTGGCGGACAGAACGCTGAGCGAGTTGGTGATGGCCGTTTCCAGGTCCTGCGTGGTTTCGATGGTGCTAATTGCGAACGCGCGGTTGCTGTCCTGAACAATGCGCCGCATTTGCGCCTGCCCCGAAAAGATGAGCGACACGTCCGCCACCATCGTGAACACCACCATGAACAGCGGCAGCCAGAGGATCGCTTCGATCGTGGCTGATCCGTCTTGCTTTTCCCGGAAGGTGCGCAGAATCCGCTTTATCCGCGCGGGCGACCCTGGTCCGGACGGTTGTGACTGGATCATTCTGCAATTCTCCTCAGGCGAAAACGGATGGCAGGGCCTCCGGTCATTCTGATCGTCGATAGTCTAAGGATGGGTGCCAGAAGATGGTCACATTTGGGCATTTGTTCGCTTGTGCGGTGCGGACTGCCTTGATTTCGACACATTGTTGATGGAACGCGCGCAACGCATCCGGACAGCCGCCAGCGCCTGACTGGCCGTCTGTTGGGCGGTTTGCGTCCGCCCCCGCCAAGAAAATGTCTTCGCCCAATGGCGTTGCCGTGGCACGATGCCTCGAATCGAGGTGCAATCGCGCAACCATACCGGAGGACACTAATGACACCTGCAGGTGAACCAAGCTTTCGCGAATCCGTTGACATTATGTTTGGCCATGCGGTCGACAAGATGGACCTGTCTCCGGGCCTGAAAGAGAAAATTCGTATCTGCAACGCAACCTATACGGTGCGTTTCGGGGTTCGACTGCGCGGCGATATTCATACATTCACCGGCTATCGCTCGGTCCATTCCGAGCACATGGAACCGGTGAAAGGCGGCATCCGGTTTTCGCTGGGCGTGAACCAGGATGAGGTTGAGGCCCTGGCCGCCCTGATGACCTATAAATGTGCGCTGGTGGAAACGCCGTTTGGCGGCTCCAAAGGTGGTCTGTGCATTGATCCGCGCCAATATGAGGAGGAGGAGCTGGAGCGCATCACCCGCCGCTTTGCCTATGAACTGGCCAAGCGCGATCTGATCCATCCGTCCCAGAACGTGCCCGCCCCCGACATGGGCACGGGCGAGCGCGAGATGGCCTGGATCGCCGACCAGTATTCGCGGATGAACACTACCGACATCAACGCCAAGGCCTGCGTCACCGGCAAGCCGCCCCATGCGGGCGGTATCCAGGGCCGGACCGAGGCGACGGGGCGCGGCGTGCAATACGCGCTGCAGGAATTCTTTCGCCATCCCGAAGACAAGAAAGCGGCGGGTCTGTCGGGGACGCTTTCGGACAAGCGGGTGATCGTGCAGGGGCTGGGCAACGTGGGCTATCACGCGGCGAAGTTCCTGTCCGAAGAAGACGGCTGCGTCGTCGTTGCGGTGATTGAACGCGATGGCGCGATCCACGACGAAAAGGGCATCGACATCGAAGAACTGCGGGCCTGGATCGGCGACCACGGCGGCGTCGCGGGCTATCCCAAGGGAACATATGTGCAGGACGGGGCGGCAGCGCTGGAATACGAATGCGACATTCTGATCCCGGCGGCCCTGGAAGGTGTGATCAACAAGGGCAACGCCAAGAACATCAAGGCGCCGCTGATTATCGAGGCTGCGAACGGGCCGGTGACAGCGGGCGCAGATGAAATCCTGCGCAAGAAAGGCACCGTCATCATTCCCGACATGTATGCCAACGCAGGCGGCGTGACGGTCAGCTATTTCGAGTGGGTCAAGAACCTGTCCCACATTCGCTTTGGACGCATGCAGCGCCGCCAGGAAGAGGCGCGCCACCAGCTGATCGTGGATGAGTTGCATCGGCTGGACGAGCATCTGGGTGACAAGTGGTCGATGACGCCCGACTTCAAAGAGAAATACCTGCGCGGCGCGGGTGAGTTGGAGTTGGTCCGCTCGGGCCTCGACGACACGATGCGCGGGGCCTACCAGTCGATGGCCGAGGTCTGGCATTCCCGCGATGACGTGGAAGACCTGCGCACGGCGGCCTTCATCGTGGCGATTGGCCGCGTGGCAAGTGCCTATAAGGCAAAGGGGCTCTAGCCGGGCGGCGTTGCTGCCTCTGATCTGCCATCATGTGACGACTGGCAAACGGGCGGGCAGGCCAATGGTTGCCCTGTTGTTAAATGCCACCTGACTTGCGCAGCTGAGGTTACTATATAAGGGTAATGTCGCTGCCGCCCGGATTCCTTGATGATCTGCGCACCCGCCTGTCCCTGACGGACGTGGTGGGCAAGAAGGTTGTGTGGGACGCGCGAAAATCGAACCAGGGCAAGGGCGACATGTGGGCGCCGTGCCCGTTCCACCAAGAAAAAACCGCCAGCTTTCACGTCGATGACCGCAAGGGGTTCTATTACTGCTTTGGCTGCCACGCGAAGGGCGACGCCATTTCCTTCGTGCGCGAGACCGAGAATGTCGGGTTCATGGAAGCCGTGCAGATCCTCGCCGGGGAAGCCGGGATGCCGATGCCCGAACGCGACCCGGAGGCGCAGAAAAAAGCCGACCGCCGCACCCAGCTGGCCGAGGTGATGGAGGCTGCCGTCCGCCACTATCGCATGCAGCTCAACACCAGCGCGGCGGCAGAATCGCGCGACTATTTGGCGCGGCGCGGGCTGGACGCGGCCGCGCAGGAACGGTTCGAGGTCGGGTACGCTCCGGACTTGCGCCAGGGGGTTTTCACCGCGCTGACCGAAAAGGGCACCGCGCCGGACCTGATCATCGATGCGGGCCTTGCTGCGAAGCCGGATGACGGCGGCGCGCCCTATGACCGGTTCCGGGGCCGCATCCTGTTCCCGATCCGCGACGCGCGCGGGCGCTGCATCGGGCTTGGCGGACGCTCACTCGACCCGAATGCGCGGGCGAAATACCTGAACTCTCCGGAAACTGAGTTGTTCGACAAGGGCCGCAGCCTTTACAACCACGCCCCCGCGCGTGAGGCGGCGGGAAAGGGCGCGCCGCTGATCGTGGCCGAAGGCTATATGGATGTGATCGCGCTTGTGCAGGCGGGGTTCGGGGCCTCGGTCGCGCCGCTTGGCACCGCAATTACCGAGGATCAGCTGCGCCTTCTGTGGCGGATCAGCCCCGAGCCGATCGTGGCGCTGGACGGCGACCGCGCCGGGGTGCAGGCGGCGATGCGCCTGATGGATCTTGCCCTGCCGCTGATCGAAGCCGGGCAATCCCTGCGCTTTGCCATCATGCCCGAAGGTCAGGACCCCGACGACATCATCCGCGCTGGTGGCGCGGCCGCGATGCAGGCGTTGCTGGATGCTGCCGAACCGATGGTCGCCCTGCTGTGGCGGCGCGAGACTGAGGGCAAGGTTTTCGACAGCCCGGAACGCCGCGCCGCATTGGACAAATCCCTACGCGAGGCCTTGCGCCGGATCGCTGACCCCTCGCTGCGCCGTCATTATGGCGACGAGGTGAACCAGCGCCGCCGGGATCTGTTCGCACCCAAGCGCGCCGCATTCGTGCAAGGCGGCGTGCCCCGCCGCGCCGGAGGCCGCTGGCAACCGCCCCCGGCGGGCGCAAACCCGGATACCAAGGGATCGCTGCTGGCCGCGGCCAGCGGTGCGGTCGAAGATCACCTGCGTGAGGCCGTGATCCTGGCGATCTGCATGACCCATCCCGATCAGATCGATCCGTTCATGGACGATCTGGAACGCCTCGACCTGGCTGACCCCGATCATGCGGCCATCCGCGATGCGCTGATCGCGGAAGCGGGTGCGGCCAGTTCTGACTCGATTGCGGCAATTGTCGGGGATGCGGCCCTTGAAAAACTGTTGCGCCCCGGCCATGTGCGCAATGCACCCGCGTTGCACAGCGCCGATTCCGATTTCGTCGCGATGTGTCTGGGCGAAGAGCTGACGAAACTATCTGCGCGCCGCGGGGCTGTGGCCGACATCGCTGAGGCGATCGAGGATATGGGCGAGGGCGCCGACGAAGGCCTGACCTGGCGGCTGGGCCAGGCCGCAGAAGCGCTGAACGGTCGCGGCCCGGGCACGGGCGACGAAGACCGCACCGAATTTGACACCGGCCCCAACGGGGCCCGCATCGACAAGGACGAACGCAGCGCCTTTCAGGCATTGCTGGACAGGATCGGACATGGCAAAGGCGCGCCCAAGGCGCCGTGACCACAACGACACGGACAATACAGGTAAAATTCTCCGGGGCGGGTGTGCCTGCCGCTGATTCGCGCTATGTGATTCGTTAGCGGCGAATCAGTGTGGGTGATTCGTTTCCGGTGAGTCGACTAATGGTCCAAGGACCATCACGCAGGAGTACGTAACGCATGGCCCCCAAAGATACTGACGAGCGTAAAGGCGACGACAAGCACGACGATCAGGGGCTCGACATGTCCCAGACTGCGGTCAAGAAGATGATCGCCGAGGCGCGCGAACGGGGCTACATCACCTACGATCAGCTCAACACCGTGCTGCCACCCGAACAGGTCAGCAGCGAACAGATCGAAGACGTGATGTCGATGCTGTCCGAAATGGGCATCAACATCATCGAAGATGATGAGGCCGAGGAGGAAGAGGCAAAGGGCGGCGAAGTGGCCACCACCACCGCGCGCGATGTCGTCGTCTCGACCACCGAAACCGAAAAGCTGGACCGCACCGACGACCCGGTGCGCATGTACCTGCGCGAAATGGGCAGCGTCGAACTGCTGTCCCGCGAGGGCGAGATTGCCATCGCCAAGCGGATCGAAGCGGGCCGCAACACGATGATCCTGGGGCTGTGCGAAAGCCCGCTGACCTTTCAGGCGATCACCATCTGGCGCGAAGAACTGCTGAACGAAGATATCCTGCTGCGCGACGTCATCGACCTTGAATCCACCTTCTCGGGCTCGGTCGAGGAGGAGGGCGAAAACGCAACCGCCCCCGTCGTCGCAAATGGGGCCGCCCCAGTCGCCGGGCAGGCCAAGGAAGAAAAGCAGGAGCTGGACGCCGACGGCAATCCGATCACCTCGGATGATGACGACGATGACGAAGACGAACAGGCCAACCTGTCGCTGGCCGCGATGGAGGCGGTGCTGAAACCGCGCGTTCTGGACATGCTGGAAGTGATCGCGCGCGATTATTCCAAACTGTCCGAAATGCAGGACAGCCGGATGTCGGCGACATTGAACGAAGACGACAGCTTCTCCAAGGCGGCGGAAACCAAATACCAGAAACTGCGGTCTGAGATTGTCGAACTGGTGAACGAACTTCACCTGCACAACAACCGTATCGAAGCCCTGATTGACCAGCTGTACGGCATCAACCGCCGCATCATGTCGATCGACAGCAACATGGTGAAACTGGCCGACCAAGCCCGGATCAACCGGCGCGAATTCATCGAAGAATATCGCGGCTATGAACTCGATCCCGGCTGGCTGGAACGCATGGCCGAGAAATCCGGCCGCGGCTGGCAGGCGTTTATCGAGAAATCCACCGGCAAGATCGAGGAACTGCGCGGAGAGATGGCGCAGGTCGGCACCTATGTTGGCGTCGACATCCCCGAATTCCGCCGTATCGTCCAGCAGGTCCAGAAGGGCGAAAAAGAAGCCCGTCAGGCCAAGAAAGAAATGGTCGAGGCGAACCTGCGCCTGGTGATCTCGATCGCGAAGAAATACACCAATCGCGGCCTGCAATTCCTTGATCTCATTCAGGAAGGCAACATCGGGTTGATGAAGGCGGTCGATAAATTCGAATACCGCCGCGGCTATAAATTCTCGACCTATGCGACATGGTGGATCCGCCAGGCGATCACCCGCAGCATTGCCGATCAGGCCCGCACGATCCGCATCCCGGTCCATATGATCGAGACGATCAACAAGCTGGTCCGCACGGGCCGCCAGATGCTGCACGAAATCGGCCGCGAACCGACGCCGGAAGAATTGGCCGAAAAGCTGCAGATGCCGCTGGAAAAGGTCCGCAAGGTGATGAAAATCGCCAAGGAACCGATCTCGCTGGAAACGCCGATTGGTGACGAGGAAGACAGCCAGCTTGGCGATTTCATCGAAGACAAAAACGCCGTGCTGCCGCTGGATTCAGCGATTCAGGAGAACCTGAAAGAGACGACGACGCGGGTTCTGGCCAGCCTCACGCCACGCGAAGAACGCGTCCTGCGGATGCGGTTCGGCATCGGGATGAACACCGACCACACGCTGGAAGAGGTCGGCCAGCAGTTCAGTGTTACGCGAGAGCGGATCCGGCAGATCGAGGCGAAGGCGCTCAGGAAGCTGAAGCATCCGAGCAGGAGTAGGAAGTTACGGAGTTTCCTGGATCAGTGAGTAGAAACTAGCGTATTTACTTAATTAGACGCTCTTCCCAAGTGCCGTCAGGACTGCACTTTATTGCGATTCCTTTTTGGCCGGTAATTGATTCTATTGCACCGGTGGAGAACACCTCCCCCTCTCGGATGCAGATTGACGAGGCCCTTTCATCGGCGAGCCATACTCCGTGAGGACCGCAGGTCATAACTTTGTCCGATGCCCTTGCAGTTGTTCCTTCGCTAAAACCTAGGCTCCCAATCCAGCACCTTGCAATCGGAGTAACCGCATCATTGGCACTTTGTGCAAAAGTCGGTCGAGTCAATACTGTTGCGATCGCTGCGCTGGCCACTAGTGCCGCAAGTGTCATCTTCATCCGAAATTTCCATCTGTTGCACGTTCATCTAATGATCTCACAAAAATTCTTGTGAATTGGGCGAGCCACTTTTGCAATCGTTCTTCCGTCCGGAACAAGCCCGAAGGGCGCCGGGCGAGCGCCTGTCTGCCCGGCGGGCAGGCGCTTTCGCATCGTTTCGATTCTCACTGACGTCGGAGTTAACTCAGCACCATAAATTGCCCGCCAACACCGTCTCAGCGCCAGCCCCCAGACAGGCGCGCGCCCGGCTTGCGTGTCTCTCGACCGGCTTCTCACTCCCCCCGTAGGCCGGGATTCACCCCGGCAATCCCGGCGCCCGGCTCAAACGAACCGGACGCCGGGGAATACTCACACACTCAATAACTGCGCCGCCAATTTACCCGGCGACGATATTGCCCTTCATGCTCGGGTGCACGGCGCAGAAATAGCTGTGCGTCCCGGCGGTTTTGATCTGGATCGTGGCCGCCTGGCCCTTCTTCAGCCGTCCGGTGTCAAACAGGCCGCCGTCGGCGGTCGCCGTATGGGGCGCGCCGTCCAGATTGATGAACTGCACTTTGTCGCCGGCCTGCATATTCAGCGTCGCCGGGTTGAACTTGCCGCCCTTGATTTCGACCACATGGGTCGCGTGGCTGGCGGCACTGGCGATTTTTGCGGCCAATGGCACGGCCATGACGCCCACGCCCAGTTTCAGGAATTGGCGACGGTTTGCATGTTTCATAGGTCTGTCCTCTGACTGTTTAACTGTCCTGAACGTCCTGCGTTCGAAAGGGTTACGCGCTGGCCCGGAGAATTATTCTCGACCAATCGAAAAAATCTCGGATCGGAAAAAACACGGGCAGTTCCCCTGCCGCCCGATGATACCGCCGGTGCTGGGGTTCACCCCGACATCCCCAAAGGCTTCATTCGAAACCGAATCCCGGATAGGCTTGGCCAAACCCAATTCGGAGCACACCGCATGTCCATCCTGTCCAAACTCTTCGGTTCCTCAGGCGGCGCGGCTGCCAAACCCGCGGCCGAGCCTGTCATCTATGAAGATTTCCGCATCACCCCGCAGCCCATCGCCGAGGGCGGCCAGCACCGCATAGCGGCGATCATCGAAAAGGGTGAGGGTGACGCCACGCGATCCCACAAGCTGGTCCGCGCCGATACATTCGGCGACCGGCAGGCGGCGATGGATGCATCGGTCGCGAAAGCCAAACAGATGATCGATGAACAGGGTGAGCGGTTGTTTTCCGCCCCCGGACCCGCGTGACAAACCGCCCATAACCCGCGATACTGCGCCAAGATCTGCCCGTACCCAATTGTTAGCCCGTACTCAATCGTTACAGGAGCACCCCCAATGAAAGCCCTCATCTTCGCAACCGCCCTTGCCGCTTTGCCATTCACCGCCGATGCGGCACAGAAGGGGCGCGTAGTTTCGGCCTCCGGCGACAGTTTCGAGGTTGGGTTCAACGCCAACCTCAGCCCTGATGACTATTGGTGTGCGGCGGGCAACTACGTCGTCGGCCACCTGCGAATGTCGGGCACGACCCGCATCTATGTTACCTCTCCCCTGCCGCGCCCGCGTGGCCACGGTGTCTCATTCAGCCTGTCGGGCCCCAGTTCCGGGCACCATTCCGGCCTTGCCGGAGTGTTGGTCAGCCGGACCGATGTGCTGCCTGCGCATCACGCCCGCGCGCTGTGCCAGGGCAACTCCTACGATTTCGACTGACCGCTTGTCGCATCAGACCGCGTTTCGGCTGGCCCCCAACGGCCCCGGCCTGACCGAATTCACGACCCCGGTCCGCGACTGGGTGCGTGATGTGGCACCGCGCGGGCCGACCCTTCTGACGTTGTTCCTGCGCCATACCTCGGCGTCACTTCTGATACAGGAGAATGCCGATCCGGATGTGCAGCGCGATCTGGCCGCGTTTTTTCACCGACTGGTCCCGCCGTCTGACGATGCTTCCATGCGCTATCTTCGCCATACCAGCGAAGGCCCGGATGACATGCCCGCCCATATCAAGGCCGCGATGATGCCGGTCAGCTTGCAGATTCCTGTCGTTGACGGCGATCTGCAACTCGGCACATGGCAGGGCATCTACCTTTTCGAACATCGCACCCGGCCAAGATCATGAACCGTGGTGGCGCATCTGTCCTAACGCAGCACAGCCTCAAAGGCGGCCATCCGGGCGCTTGGCGTTCCACTGCGCCGCAACAGCATGGTCGGCAAGCGCGCCTCTGCCCCGCCGAGGCGGTGAACCCGCAGGCGTTTGCGTTCAGCGAACCCGGTCAGCACGCTTTCAGGCAGCAGCGCGGCCCCCATTCCGGCCAGAACGCAGCCCAGCAAAGCGTGATAGCTGCCGAGTTCGACGATCCGCCCAGGCCTGCGCCCGGCTTTGGCATAAAGCGCCTCCAGCCGGGCGCGATGCGGGCAGCCGGCTTCGAATACCAGCGCGGTATCGGGCAGCGTTTCAACCTCGCGCGCTGTCACGATGATCACCGTTTCGACAAAGACCTGACGCGCCTCCAGTCGGGGATCGTCCGGCGGATTGGCAAGCAATGCCGCCTCGATCCGGTCTTCCAACAGCATTTGCGTCAGCTGTTCGGGATTGCCGGTTTTGAGTTCGACCGAGATTTCGGGGAATTGCCCGGCCAGGGCGGCCAAAGGTGCGGGAAGGCGCACCGCCGCCGTGCTTTCCATTGCGCCGATGCGCAACAGGCCTGCGGGCTGATCCCCACAGACCGCCCGCCGCGCATCCGCCGCCAGCGCCAAAAGCCTGGCGGCATAATCATCCAGCGTCTGCCCCTCAGCCGTCAGGATCAGCCGCCGCCCTTCGCGCCGAAACAGCGCGACGCCCAGATCCTCTTCCAACTGTCGCAACCGTGTCGACACATTCGATTGCACGCGATGCAGCCGTGCCGCCGCCCCGGTGACCGACCCGGTTTCGACGATGGCGCGAAAGATGCGAAGGACGGCAAGATCCATGAATTCTCATTTCAAGATGGTTATCTTCACTATTATTCATTTTTTATGATAAATGAACAAGGCTAAAGCGCGGCCACGGCAACTTAACAGTCAAAGGAGATACCATGCCCAAAGCCTATTGGATCGTGCGCGTCAGCGTGAAAGACGAAGCCCGTTATCCCGACTACTTGCAAGCCGCCGCCCCGGCATTCGCCGAATTCGGCGCAAAATTCCTGGTCCGTGGGGGGCAATTCGAAGCCCGCGAAGGCGCGGCACGCGAACGCAACGTTGTGGTCGAATTTGCCGACCTGAACACCGCGCGCGCCTGTTATGACAGCCCCGCCTACAGCGCCGCGCGCTGCATCCGGCAGGCGGCAGCAGACGCCGAACTGGTGATCGTCGAAGGGGCCGAGGCCGCCTGACACCAATGGGGGCCGCATAATCTTGCGGCCCCCATTTCGCGCTACACAAACTCTGGCGGCTGCCCTATAGTGCCTGTGGATAACGGGGACATGGGGACCATACAGACATGCGCTGTCCTTTTTGCGGAAATATCGACACTCAGGTGAAAGATTCGCGACCGGCGGAAGACCACGTGGCGATCCGCCGCCGCCGCCTCTGCCCGGCATGCGGCGGACGGTTTACAACCTATGAACGCGTGCAGTTGCGCGATCTGGTGGTGATCAAATCCAGCGGCAAGCGCGAGGATTTTGATCGCGACAAGCTGGAACGCTCGATCCGCATTGCCCTGCAGAAACGCCCGATCGAGCCTGAGCGGATGGACCAGATGATCAGCGGCATCGTCCGGCGTCTGGAAAGCATGGGCGAAACCGACATCAAATCCGGCACCATCGGAGAGATCGTGATGGAAAGCCTGGCGCGGATCGATACCGTCGCCTACGTCCGGTTTGCTAGCGTTTACAAGAACTTCCAGGCTGCCGACGATTTCGAGGAATTCGTTTCCGAGCTCAGGCCGCAAACACCGCCGGAAGAGTGATCGCGCAAGATCAACGGTTCATGGCGCTTGCCCTGTCACTGGGGCGGCGCGGGATGGGGCGTGTCTGGCCGAACCCGGCGGTTGGCTGCGTGATTACCCAAGGCAACCGGATCGTCGGTCGCGGCTGGACGGCCCAGGGTGGTCGGCCCCATGCGGAAACCCGGGCGCTGGATCAGGCAGGCCCGGCGGCGCGCGGCGCGACGGCCTATGTCACGCTGGAACCCTGCGCCCATTCCGGGCAGACGCCGCCTTGCGCCGACGCGCTGATCGCTGCCGGAATTGCGCGCGTGGTTGTGTCGCTGACCGACCCGGACCCGCGTGTGGCCGGGCAAGGCATCGCCCGCCTGCGCGCCGCCGGGATTGACGTGGTTGAGGGTTTCGGCAAGGACGAAGCCGCCCGCGATCACGCAGGTTTCCTCAGCCGGATCAACACAGGCCGCCCGCTGGTGACCGTGAAGCTTGCCACCACGCTGGATGGCCGAATTGCGACGGCCAGCGGCGAAAGCCAGTGGATCACCGGGCCACTGGCGCGCAGCGCCGTTCACGCCATGCGCCTGACCCATGACGCGGTGATGATCGGTGGCGGAACCGCGCGCGCCGACGACCCGACCCTGACGGTCCGGCAGATGGGTCCAGTACCGCAACCGGTGCGTATTGTTGCCTCAGCCAGCCTCGATATACCAATCGACAGTCGCCTGGTCCAAACGCTGGACCAAGCTCCGCTCTGGCTGCTGCACGGCGACAACAGCGATAGCGCAGCGTGGGCCAAAACCGCAGCACGCCTGTTCCCGGTTTCGATGGATACCAAAGGGCAGCTAGACCCGGCCGCAATGCTCCAATCACTTGGGCACGCGGGCCTGACAAGGATCCTGTGCGAAGGCGGCGGCGCGCTGGCCGCCGCGCTGCTGAAGGCCGGGCTGGTGGATCGCATCGCGCTGTTCACCGCGGGCAAAGCAATCGGGGCGGAAGGTCTGCCTTCGCTCGGATCGCTCGGGCTTACCGCACTCGCCGACGCCCCGAAGTTCACACTCGAAGACACCCGCCAACTGGGCAACGACACCCTCAGCTACTGGACCAGGGCCTGACCCCTCACACCAGACACCTCGCCTTTCCCATCATTGACCCAAAAATATCCCGGGGGTCTGGGGGCTGGCCCCCAGCTATCTCGTGTCTGGGGGCTTGCCCCCAGCAATCGCCCCCGGCAAGGACCCGAGGGATTTTAGATCCCGAGGCCCCCGCCCTCAGCGCCAGAACGGCTGCGCCGAGGCGAACAGCCCTTGCAGTTTTGACAACGCCCGGTTTCCCGGGCCGGGGCGGGGCAGGTTGCCACCGCTCAGACGTTCCACGATCACCTCGGGCGGGCAGGGGCGGCGGGTGACGGGGTCGTGGTAGCGCGGATAGCCGATCAGCACGGCATGGGCAAATCCGGCAAGGGTTGGTCGGGCGCGTCGCCGGTCCGGGGCGTCGGTCAGATCGTGCGTCAGGCCCCATCCGGCATAGAACGGCAGGCCCAGGCAGGTGACAGGTTTGCGGCGCAGCAACGCCTCGAACCCCAGGGTGGATGATATCGTCCAGACCTCGTCAATCAGCGCCAACAGATGCAGCGGGTCCGCCTTTGCGGCGACGACGTCGGCTATGTTGCGCGCATCCAACGCGCCAATACGCAGCCCTGCCTCGACATCCGGGTGGGGTTTGTAGGCGATGATGGCGTCGGGGTTCGCCTGCCGCGCCGCCTTGAGCAGGCCGAGGTTTGTCGTCACCTCGCCCGCGCCCAGCAGAACCGATGCATCATCTTCAACCTGCCCGGCGACCAATATCCGCCGCCCTTCGGGCAGGTCCACAGGTTCGGCATCCAGGTTGTATTTCGACAATTTGCGCCGAGTGATCGCCGCGATCAGCCGCTCAGCACGCCGGATTTCCGCCTCTGGCAGGTTGACCGAGGCGGCAATCAGCGCTTCCAGCCGGCTGGACCGTGTCGGGTCATAGTAGATGCCCAGATCGTCGGCGACCAGGCTGAGCGGCGGCACCAGTTCCGCGCCCAGCCCACGCGAGCGTAGAAAGCCGTCTTCGACGCGCAACAGCGCCGGGGCCGCTCGATGAGCGGCGTCCTCTTTCCCGGCCCAGACCAACAGCGGGCGACCCAGTGATTGCGCTTTGGCGGCTGCCGCATCCGGGCGATCCTCAAAGGCAATCCGCCCGCCAAACGCCTGCTTCAGATGCCCGCGCTTCCACAACCGCATCCCCGAAGCGACATAGCCGCGCCGATCCGCCCGCCAGGCGCGGGCTCGCGCGGCCAGCATCCGGGCCACATCCTCAGCCTTGCACAGGCGATCGAAATGCGGGTCATACCAGGTGGGGTAAAGCAGCAGCGCCGCCGCTGCCAATTGCGCCGCCGTCAGTGTGCGTGTTCGGCGCGGTGGCGCATTCTCGTCCGCGCTAAGGCCCCACCCGGCATAGAACGGTTGCCCGAAGACACGGGGGCGGTGACCGGCCAAAATCGCCTCGAACCCCAGTTGGGATGACACGGTATAGACCCCCACGGCCCCTGCCAGCATCTGCCAGGGGCTGACCGGAGTGCTGAGCAGGGAGATGCGCTGGTTGGCATCCGCCTGCGAATAATACCCCGGTCGATGCCCGGCCATGGTTTCGGGGTGCGACAGGATCACGATTTTCGCGCCGGGATGTTCTTCCTGCGCGAAGACCAGCATCTCGGCAAAGGTCGCGCGGGTCGCACCTGATGCGGTCACGGCCGCATCGCCGCGGGTCTGATCCACCACCAGCACATAGCCCGGATCGGGCACCGCCAACGCCGGGTCAAAGGCGCTGTATTTTGAGATTTCGTCGCGCTGCAACTGCGCCGCCAATTCGCGCGCCCGGTTCAGCAGGGCGGTGTCGTCCAGCGGGTGCGTGGCCAGCAGAACCTCAAGATCGGACGGCTGGCGCGGATCAAAATGCGCGCCACTTTCATCGATCAGAAGGCCCAGCGGGCGATCCCCGTCGCGCCCGGTATGGACCGAGCGCAGGAACGCATCCTCGACCCTGACCAGCGCCGCGCCGGTCCGCGCCGCGACCCGCTCACCACGATGCGCGGTCGGGCTGTGACCCCAGACGCCGATATGCCCGGCGGCGCCCGGCCAGCCCAAACGAACATCCCACCCTGCCAGCGCAAGAATGCGCTTTAGACGGGCGTCGCGCAGAAACCCGGCGTTGAAGACATAAAGGTCGCGTCCCTCGGGCCCGCCTTCACGCGCGTCTCGGGTCACCTGGGATCAGTTCTAATTGCCGACGGTCGTGGCATTGACCAGAGAGTTCGCCGTCCCGGCCGTATTCGTCAGCGCCGTCAGGACCTTGGCAAACTGCGTGTAGGGGGCTTCGGTCACATAGACCGTGTCACCGTCCCGGATTACGAAATCACGCGCCATAAACATGCCGTTCGGACGGGTCAGGTTCAGCACATAGATCAGCCGTTGCGACCCTTGCAGGTCGTTACGATTCAAAACCTTGCGGGCGATGTATTCTGGTTCATCGCGGAACACGAAGATTCCGGTGGGGTCAGCGCCCATCGCGGCAAGCCCGCCGACCTGGGCCAGCGCCTCGATCCCGGTAATGGTGCGTTCCTCGAACGTCACCTGGGTTTGTGTGCCTGTGGCCCCCAGCGCTGTGAAAGACCGATTGTCGGCTTCCACCAGAATCCTGTCACCGCCGCGTAGCGCAACATCATTGCGCGCGTTGCGATACAGATCTTCCAGCCAGACCTTGCCGCGATAATTGCCACGCATAATGGTAATTTCGGCCACATCCGGTTCGATCGTCACGCCACCGGCCTTGGCCAGCATGCCTGTCAGTTTACGGGTCGGACGCTCAATCGGATAAACACCTTGGCCGCCGACTTTGCCCAGCAGGGTGACACTGGCCCCGTCGCCCGCCAGGCGTCGGACCTGCACCTGCGGATCAGGCGTCTGATCCTGCAATTTGTTGGTGATCACCCGCCGGATCGCCTCGGGTGAGTTCCCCGCAGCCCTGATCCGCCCGGCATAGGGCACAAAAATGAACCCGGCACCGTCGACCTGCACTTCTTCAAGTGTGGCCGAGTTTGATCCGGTGCTGGTCAGCAGCCCGTCATCGACGTTTTCATAGATCGTCAGGCCCAACGTGTCGCCGGGGTTGATCGTGTCGGACCCGACGACGCCAGCGCGCTGGAACGCCGGATCAAAGGCCAGGACCTGCTGAACACCTGCCGCGCGCGTTACGTGATCGTTCACATCCACAACAAACGCATCGCCGTTGCGCTGAACCGACCCTTCCAAAATCTGCTTTTTCGACGGGCCGACGGCAGGCAGCATCGAACACGCCGTCATGGCCGCCACATCAAGACAGCCGCGACTGCCTTCAATCGCCGCGAATATGTGTTTTCCACGCTCACTGCCTCCAAATTTGCGCCTGAATTGCGCTTGGGCGCATTTTTTTCTGACGCTACATGCGGCATCTCAACAAATCCAGACTTGTTTCAATCGCCCTGAAGCTGAGGTTTCAGGTGTTGCCGGGGCGCAGCGGAAGTTCGCGTCAGCGCGTCATAGGGGTCATCGGGCAACAGCATCATATCAACGACAAGTCGCAGCAATTGGCGACGGCCGCGCAGCGAATAAAACCCGCCTGCAACCTGGCTGGTTTCCAGCAGGAACTGGCGGAAATCCTGATAAGCCGCGCGATCCGGGCGCTGCGGGGTGGCGAAAAACTCCTCGACCGGTTGATCCGACACCAATTCGGGCTTGGCATAAATGGCGGCCCCAAATGTCCTGAGCGGTAGCCCCCGGTACAGCACCTGCTGCCCGGCGGTCGAATTCACGGTCACCGCGCTGCGCGCATGATCCAGCAGCCGCGCCAGTTTGCCACCGCGCAGAAAATGGACGCGATCGGCAATTCCAGCCTCGCGCGCGATGGCAAACAGGGCGGATCGGGGGTCGCCGCGCCCGTCTTCCAGCGGATGCGCCTTGATGACCAGATGGTGGTGGACGGGCGCGCCCGCCGCAAACCCGGCAACCACGGCCCGCAGGAATTCGGCACTGTCGGCAAAGCCCGAATGCGCAAGAAAGCTGGCGTCATGGTCCAGTTGCAGCAAGACGACGTGATAGGGAAAACCGCCGCGCCGCACCCGCGCGGTGGCGATGGCGCGCTGCGCCCAGAGCCATGGCATCAGCAGCAACCGCTTGAGGTACAGCCGGAATTCGGCCGACACGGGGATACTGCGATGGGTTTTCAGCGCGCGATATTGCCCGTTCGCGCATAACACGAACGCATGATACAGCGCGCCGTAGAATATATGGTGGCGCATGTCGCCCCAGTGATCCGGAATCTCCATCGGTTCATGATCGGCGCGATCCATCCGGGCGCGGACCTCGTCCATTGAAAAATCAATCAGCCGCGAATGCCCGTTGGAACCACCGCGTTCATAGGTCACCCAGAAGGGCCGCAGATAGCCTTCTTCGAAGACATGCACGGTCAGATTCTGCGCCTTCGCGATCTTGACCGCCTGGGCGTGGATCGGTCGGGTATCGCCATATAGCACAACGTCAGTGATGGCGTGATCCGCGATCAGCCCGCGCAGCGCCGCAGGCCAATCCTCCAACGTGCCGGTGAACGGCACATAATGCGCCTTGTCGCGCCAGAACGCCTGATCGCCCCGGTTGAACCCAACACGCAGGGTCTGCGCCCCCGCAGCGCCCAACATTTGGGCGAGTCGGCCAAAAAACGGGCCGTGGGGGCCCTGCAGGAACAGGAAGCGGCGGTTTTCGCCGGTAACTTTTGACACGGGCACCATACTGCCTGACCTTTTGAGCGGCTTGGCCCTGCCTGTCACGAAAAATCTGCCAGCCAACCGGCCAAACCCACGCTTGCCCTTGGCGGCACGAAATGGCTAATTCGCGCCTGTATCGCAAAGGACACCACATGTTCACCGGCATCATCACCGACATCGGCACGGTTCTGGCAAGCGAAAAGCGCGGTGATCTGCGCGCCCGGATCGCCACCAGTTACGACACTACGGGTATCGACATCGGCGCCTCGATCGCCTGCGACGGCATCTGCCTGACCGTGGTGGCAAAAGGGGCCGACCCGCAGGGCTGGTTCGACGTCGATATCTCGGCCGAAACCGTTTCGGCCACCAACATCGGCCACAACGGCTGGCCCGCAGGCACGCGGATCAATCTTGAGCGTGCGCTGAAGGTTGGGGACGAATTGGGTGGTCACATCGTCTCGGGCCACGTCGATGGCCTGGCCGAGGTTGTGGGCGTGAAGCCAGAAGGCGACAGCACGCGGTACAGTTTCCGCGTCCCCGCGGCACTGGCGAAGTTCATCGCATCAAAGGGGTCTGTCGCGCTGAACGGCACCTCGCTGACCGTGAACGAGGTTGCCGGTGCGACATTTGGCGTCAACATCATTCCGCACACGCAAGAGGTTACCACCTGGGGCCAGGTTGCCCTGGGCGACCGGGTGAATGTCGAGATTGACACCCTCGCCCGCTATGTCGCCCGACTGGCCGAGGCCACGGGATGAGCGTGATCGGCCACAACAACGGCCCCGCAATCGGGCAGGGGCGCGGCTGGCGGACCCATTGCTGGCGCGCCGCGCGGCGCGAGTTGCTGCCGCATATGCCGTTGAACGTCGTGCGTCGGCGGGTAAAGCGGGCCGCCGAACTGGGTCTTGCCTATCCGGCCTATGCCCGTATCCGCGCGACCACGGGTCAGGATATTCTGGCATTCCTCTATTCAACCAATGCCCTGCGCCTGATCCGGGAAGGCGACGGCTTGCCGGATGACCGCGCCGCGTTTCTTGCCGCTCAGACCGGTTGCACAACGCTTGCGCTGTCCCACATGCCGCTGCACCCGGACGCGGTGGCGCGGCGTCTGGCGTTGGCATCCGGAAGCAGCCCGACCGTGCGCCGCGCGCCGCCAGCCGATGCGCGCTGGGCACAGGTACGCGCCGCAGTGCGTGCCCCGGCAGGGGCGCGAAAGCTGCCCGCCGATGCAGTCCTGGTCATCGGTGATACGGCGCTGGAACGCGACTGGTGCGCGGCAGCGGCCATGGCCGGTTACCTTTCTGCCGATCAGGTCTTCACCCAGCCGACCTGACGCGCGCGCCCTCTGGCCATCCTGCGCGGGGCGCGATATGCCGCGATCACGCAACCACCGGACTGCTGCCCCATGACCGACGACCTGACCCCCGACTGGACCGACGCTGTCTCCTCGATCGAAGAGATTATCGAGGATGCCCGCAATGGCCGGATGTTCATTCTGGTCGACCATGAAGATCGCGAGAATGAGGGCGATCTGGTGATCCCCGCACAGATGGCCACGCCCGAGGCGATCAACTTCATGGCGATGCACGGGCGCGGGCTGATCTGCCTGACGCTGCCGGGCGAACGCTGTGATGCGCTGGGGCTGCCGCTGATGGCGTCCTACAACTCGTCGCGCCACGAAACCGCCTTCACAATCTCGATCGAAGCGCGTGAGGGGGTGACCACCGGGATTTCGGCGCATGACCGGGCGCGTACGGTGTCGGTTGCGATCGACAGCAGCGCAACCTCGGCGGATATCGCAACGCCGGGCCATGTGTTCCCGCTGCGCGCCCGCGAAGGTGGCGTACTGGTACGGGCTGGCCATACCGAGGCTGCGGTGGATGTTTCGCGTCTGGCCGGGTTGAACCCGTCGGGTGTGATCTGCGAGATCATGAAGGAAGACGGCACGATGGCGCGGCTGCCGGATCTGGTGGCCTTCGCGCAGCTGCACAACCTGAAAATCGGCACGATCAGCGATCTGATCGCCTATCGCCGCCGCAACGACAATCTGGTGCGCGAACGGGATGTGCAGGCGATCCAGTCCGAATTCGGCGGCGACTGGATGTTGCGGATTTATACCGATGAAACCCAAGGCGCGGAACACATCGCGCTGATCAAGGGCGACATTACAACGGACGAACCGGTTCTGGTACGGATGCACGCGCTGGATCCGTTGCTGGACGTGGTCGGCACCGGCGGGCCGGGCCGGTCTGGCGAATTTGGTCACGCGATGCAGCTGATCGCGGAGGAGGGACGCGGCGTTCTGGTTCTTCTCAGGGATTTGCACATGAAACTTGCGCTAAAGGATGAAGTGTCGCCCCAGACGCTGCGGCAGTATGGGCTGGGCGCGCAAATCCTCAGCTCTCTGGGATTGTCCCGGCTGATCCTGCTGACAAATTCTCCGTCGCCCAAAATCGTCGGGCTGGACGGATATGGCCTGTCGATTGAAGGCACGCGACGGATAACCGAGGGCTGAGGGATGGCACAGACAGACGACCTGCTGACGCTGCCGACATTCGACAAACCGGTCAAGGTTCTGATCGTCTGCGCACCGTATTATCGCAGCATTGCCAATGATCTGGTGACCGGCGCGCAGGCAACGCTTGAAGACGCGGGCGCAACCCAGGAAGTTGTCGAAGTGCCCGGCGCGCTGGAAGTCCCCCCGGCCATCCGCATCGCCTTCCGACAGTCGAACTTCGATGGCTTCGTCGCGCTGGGGTGCGTGATCCGGGGTGAGACGACGCATTACGAAACCGTCTGCAACGACAGCAGCCGCGCACTGACCCTGCTGGGGTTGGAGGGGGCGAATATCGGCAATGGAATTCTGACGGTTGAGAACATCGCGCAGGCCGAGGTTCGCGCCGATCCCAAGGCGATGAACAAGGGCGGCGGCGCGGCGGCCGCGGCGCTGCATCTGATCGCGCTGGAGCGGCGCTGGGGCAGCAGCAAGCGAGGGATCGGTTTCCGCAACATGGACAGCTATCAAGTGGCTGGTGATGATGGGTCATCCATCGCATGAGCAACAAGCGGCAAATGAAGTCGGCAGCGCGGTTTTTTGCCGTGCAGGCGCTGTTCCAGATGGAAGCCTCGGACCAGACCTTGGACGAGGTGCAGCGTCAGTTCGAAGACCTGCGATTTGGCGAACATTTCGACGACTATGATATGGCCGAAGGCGACCCGGATCATTTCCGCGCGCTGACCGAAAAAGCGCTGGAAGATCAGGCGCCTATCGACCAGATGACCGACCGCGCGCTGGTTGCCAAATGGCCGATTGCACGCATTGATCCGACCCTGCGCGCCCTGTTCCGCGCTGCCGGCGCCGAATTGCGTATCGCCGAAACACCGCCGCGCGTCGTGATCACCGAATTCGTCGACGTCGCTAAGGCGTTCTTCCCCGATGGGCGCGAACCCAAATTCGTGAACGCGGTGCTGGATCACATGGCGCGCGAAGCGCAACCTGCTGCTTTTGAACAGAAAACCTGACGCCGCAGGTCAACCGCGCCGCCCCTTGTCTCAGCGCTCCCCCGGCCATCATTGACCCAAATAAATCCCCGCCGGAGGCATCTTTCTTTTTGCCTCAGTCGTCCAAAACGGTGACCAGCCGATAGGTCTCCAACTCCTCAGGAACCAGCAGGTAGATCTCGTCAGGCGGGGTGACCATGGCGTGCTGCATGACCAGAGGGTCGATGCCCATCTCATTGAGATAGCTCATGACTTCGGCCTGGCCGCGCTGGACGTCTTCGACCGCCATGAAGGCAGGCAGGATGGTATTTTCGCCGAAGTAATGCTGATGAACGCCGACCCAGGCGTCCGGGTGGACCGTTCGCTCGATCCCGGCGGCCAGGACATAGGGGCAGGCCGACAGGCAGATATCGACCGCGCCCATGGCGGTGGAGATCCCCGCCTCGCGGACGGCGCGGCCGATGTCCAGCGCGTCGCTGACCGACCCGCCGGGGCTGCGCAGCCAAATGCGTTTGGGCGGTATGCGAAGTGTCTGCAAATGGTCGGCAAAACGTATGGCATCGCCAACGGCGATGGTGCCGGTCAGCGACAGCGCGTCATCGCCGACCACAGCGAATTCCAGCCGGTCGGGCAGTTCGCCGGTTTCAGGATAGGGGCGGTCGCCGGGGGTTGTCGTTGGTCGTGCGGGCAGCCGGTTCGGAGAGAACCTGCGCGTCTGATCGCCGGGGCGCACCGGTTCACTGATCCGGGGTGCGCCGGTGCTGCCGGGCCAGCCGAGGCCGGCGAATCCCGCACCGGCCAGATCGCGACCGACCAGAATGCCTGCTATGATGATCTGGCTGACGAAGATCCAGCGGATGACGTCGCGCGCCAAAGGGCGTGATTTGCGCCTTCGCGGAACACCCGCCTCGGCGGTATCGCTCACTCGCCTTTACCTTTTCGGATCGGGGTCGTGTTCTCGGTCACCTCCTCGACCGCGACGGGTCTGGGTGGCGGGGTGATGATCGGTGCCTGATCAACGGGGTGGCGGTCCAGCGAATCCTCCACATCGCGCACGGCGTGCAGCGCGGCGCGCAACTCGGCCAGGGTCAGCGTGTCTTCCATGCCAACCCGCGCGCGGCCCGACCGGATTGCCGCGTGGGTGACCGCCAGCATCAGCACCAGCACGGCGGGCAGCAGGTCGATGGCGATGGCCCCGGCCCAGCTGGGGATGAAATTCCCGGCATAGCGGATGACCGCGTCGGCGGTGGAAATCGGGGTATAGGTAATCTCGGCCGCTGCGGGCATGGCGATCACCACCTCGGCGGCCTGACGCAGAGTCTCGGCGCGTTGACCCAGCACGGTCAGGACCGAGTCGATGGTGGCGCGCTGACCATCGCGGGTCTCGGCACTGGTCCCATCCAGACGCGGCAGCACGACCGAGGCGGACAGGTCCTGCGCCGCGCGGGTCACCAGCGGCGCGACCGACAGCTGGCGCAGACCGGCGATGATCCCGGCAAGGCGCACCGCCTCTTCCGAGAATTCGACCGAGCGGCCTTCGACCGGACCTTGTGCAACCGTCAGGGCGCGCATCCGGGACAGGATCGCGTTGCCCTCTTCAAACGCGCCGTCGATCAGGGGGCCCTGACTGGCGATCTGGGCTTCCAGGGTGCTGAGTTCCTGGGACTTCTGGCGCAACACGCGGAAGACCGCACCGCGCCCGGCGATACCGGAAAGGTTGCCGGTGGCCTCCTGCTCGGACAGATCCTCGAAACTTTCGCGCACGCGCGCAACATCGCGTTCCAGCCCCTGGGCGGCAATGGCAGTGGTGTGGGCCTGTTCCAGCGAGGCTTGATAGTCCTGCACGGTCTTGGCCAGATGCTGTTCGACCGCCGCCGCCCCGGCCAGCGCGGCGGCGTTCAGCCAGCTGGACATCGCGATGATCGCGAGCGATCCGAGGCACATGGACGCGAACAGCCCCATGCGCGCGGACGCGCCGCGCACCGCAGGCAGCAGGCGCATCAAGTAGGACCAGAAGACGAAAATCCCGACCGAGACGGCGACCGAATAGGCCAGCGCGGCAAAGATCGTCAGTGTTCCCTTGTCATCCAGCAGCGACGAGACGCCGAGGTACGTGTAGATGCCGGACGCGGTGGCCAATACGCCAAGCGCCGCACCGCTGAACGTGTCGAGCCAGCCGAGGTGGCCCTCAAGCTCTTTGGCGTAGCGCACGCCTTCGGCTTCGGCCCGTGTCAGGCGGGTGTCTTCATTCATGGCATATCCTTCGCGTTTCGCCGCACAGGATGGCGCAAAATGGCCGAGAGTCCACGTTTCGGGGTTGGGATCGCGGGCTCGTGAGGGGGCGTGGGCGGTTCTGTGCCGATTGGGATGAGGGTGTGGGACTCAATGAAAACGCAAGCAGGGCGTGGGCCGGGCGCAGTTCCAATTTGCTACAGAAGCGAATTTCCGGGAGCGAATGTGGCCCGCTCGCAGGCTGATTGGTGTGACGGAACCGCGACAACCGTCGGGGTTTTGAATTCCCGAGGACCTGAAGATACAGGTGGGCACCAGATAACCAGACCAGAGTCAGGACAGAGCCAGCTCCCTCGGATTTGAGTAAGGCCACTGGAATTGAGCCCGGCACGAATTGCGCAGAACCGTCACAGGTTCACAGATAGGGCAGGGCGGGGGCTGCGGCAAGGGCGGTGACGCCGGGGCTTGCCATTTGTTCACCTATTGTTCATGATTTGCCAATGCCGGATGATTTCGACACGCCGCCGATGGGCGGACCGGACCTGATGCCCGGGCAGCTGTTGGCGCGCGGGGTATGCCGCCACCTGCGGCGGGCGCATGATTTTGTCTGTGTCGAGGAACTGGTGCCGACGAGGGGCCTGCGTGTGGACGTGATGGCGCTGGGTCCGAAGGGTGAGGTTTGGGTGGTGGAGTGCAAATCCAGCCGCGTCGATTTCACCTCGGATTCGAAATGGCACGGCTATCTGGAATGGTGCGACCGCTTCTTCTGGGCGGTGGACAGTGATTTCCCGACCGATCTGTTGCCCGAGGATACCGGGCTGATCATCGCCGATGCCTGGGACGCCGAGATTTTGCGGATCGGGCCAGAGGCCAGGCTGGCCGGGGCGCGCAGGAAGGTGATGGTGCAGAAATTTGCGCGCCACGCGGCGATCCGTTTGCAGGGGTTTCGCGATCCCGGCGTGGCGGGGCTGGTGGATTTGTGAGTCGGGTCTGGGCGTGGGTGGACTGTTGCGATGCGAAGAACAAGCCGGGCGAGTGCCTGCCCGGGGGTAGGCGATGCAACGCTGGTGTGAGGCAATTTATGGTTTCGCCATGACGCTCAGATTCGAAGGATTCACGACCCATCGAAATCGCCAGCCCGCGCGACGGTCAGGCGATCGCCCAGTGCCCTTTCGGGCTTGATTCCGGGCGGAATGACGCGTCGCGCCAACGTCCGCTCCAGGCCTCACCCGGCCCTGCTCTCAGCGTTTCTTTCCACCCTTCGCGCCCATCGCCCGCGCCCGCCCGGCGGCGGCGCGGATTTCTTCGGCGATTTCCTCGGCCTCTTCAGGGTCGAAATCCAGCGGCAGTTCGATCCCGTCACCCTCAACATAGATGCGCACCATGCCCAGGGACGTGGGGCCGATTTGCAGGTTGGCGCTGACGTCGCTTTGTTTGTCGATGCTCATAAGACTGATATCCGCGTTTTGGCTGCCTTGGCCTAGCCCGCTGCGGCTTGTCACGCAAGGGGAGCGCGGGCAGGGTGGCGGGATGAATGACGACATAATTCTGCGCGATCTGGCCCCCGGCGATGCGGGCTGGCTGATCGCGCGTCACGCCACCCATTACGCGGCCAGCGACGGGTTTGATGCGACGTTTGAGGCCTTGGTGGCCGAGATTCTGGCGGCCTTCATTCGCAGCCGGGATCCAGCGCGGGAACGGGCCTGGATTGCGTGGCGTGGCGGCATGCGGGTCGGGTCGATCTTTTGTGTCGCGGCGGGGCAGCCCGGTGTTGCCAAGCTTCGGCTGTTTTATGTCGATCCGGCGGCGCGGGGCACCGGGATAGGGCATCGGCTGCTGGACACCTGCGTGAACGGCGCGCGCGACTTTGGCTATGACAAACTGGTGCTGTGGACCCATGAAAGCCACGCCGCGGCTGGTCATCTATACCGCAGCCATGGCTTCACGTTGGACAGTGCGGTTCCGGTAACCTCTTTCGGGGTCGATCTGGTCGAGCAAAGCTGGTCAATCACGCTCTGAGCGGCTTGCAATCGCGGTTTCACGGCGCTAAATAATCCTTCGCGTGCCGCCTTAGCTCAGTTGGTTAGAGCGCTTGATTGTGGATCAAGAGGTCCCTGGTTCGAGACCAGGAGGTGGTACCACCCCTTTGCATTAAGATCATGACCGCCAACCGCAAAACGGCGTGCATTGCGCGATTCATCCAGATTTTGCGTGATGTTGCCCCCGCCAGTGCTAGACTGGCCGGATGAGCAACGCTGGAGATAGCAAAATGATACGCCAAGGACACAACGCGATTGGTTCCCTGGTACGAGTTACGGCGATTTTCGTCACGTTTTCCGCAAGTACTGCACTGGCCGAGCCATCGTTGGAGCGCGGCACTTATCTGGTGGAAGGCCCGGCGGCCTGTGGAAATTGCCACACACCGAAAGGCCCCGATGGGCCGATTTCCGACATGTATATGGCCGGGATGCTGGTCGACAAGAATGACGCCTTCACGGCCTTTGCGTCCAACATCACTCCGGGCAGCCGAGTGGCCGACTGGTCGGATGAAGAACTGGCGCGCGCCATTCGCGAAGGCATACGCCCGGATGGAACAGTGATTGGTCCGCCGATGCCGATCGGATTGTACCGCGGGCTGTCGGACGACGACCTGATGAGCATTGTCATGTATCTGCGTCAGATTCCGGCCGTTGAAAACGATCCCGGCACCAGCGTCTACAACTTCCCGCTGCCACCGGCCTATGGCCCGCCGATTGACACCGTTGCGTCCGTTCCCGAGGGCGTGACCGAGGAATACGGGGCCTATCTTGCCGGGCCCGTTGCGCATTGTATCGAGTGTCACACGACATTTGGGCCGACGGGTCCGATGTTCGACACTCACCTCGGGGCGGGTGGCTTTGAGTTTCACGGTCCCTGGGGCACCTCGGTTGCGCCCAACATCACGCCAACCGGATTGGCCGCGTATTCCGACGCTGACCTGGCGGGGATGATACGCGGTATGCGCCCTGATGGCAGCCGCATGCTGCCGCCGATGCCCTATGCGCAGCTTGCCAACACAACGGAGGATGATATCGCGGCGATCATCCTTTACTTGCGTGCCCTGCCTGCGCTGCCTGATGGCGGTTAGTCGGGAACAGATACCTGCGAAATCGTGGCGCCTGACCCGAGATCTTAGGGTTGGGCGCCGCTGATCGTGACTTCCTGCAATAGGCGTTCACCCTGATCGTCGTAGATCAGGATGCGATCGTCACTGGTTACCACGGCCAGCCAACTGGGTCCGATGGTCAGGGCGCGTGCCTCGACCCCGTCAGGCAGGGATATCTGATCCGGCAGGCTGACGCTGTCGCGGTTCACGATGATGACAAGCATCGCGACAATCGCTAGAAGCCCGACGATCATCGTTGCGGTCAGACCCGTCACCAGCCAGCGCAAAAGGCGCAGTCCGGGAATGTCCGCCTGTGGAGTACCCTCGTCGTTCATGTCCACCCGCATTGTTGAGATCACCATCGGGCCAAACCCGCCTGCGCGCCTTGATAAGGCGCTGGCGCGTGACGTGCCAGAGGAAGCGCACCTAAGCCGGTCGCGATTGGTCAAGCTGATCGAAGATGGCAGCGTGACATTTGGCGGTGTGCCGGTCGCGCCCAAAGGGCCTGTGGCGGAAGGGGACGTGTTTCAGGTGCAGGTTGCCGCGGCCACCGAAAGCCATATCGGCCCGGAGGACATCCCCCTGAGTGTGGTTTTCGAAGACGATGATCTGGCAGTGATCGACAAGCCCGCTGGTATGGTTGTGCACCCTGCGCCGGGCACCCCGACCGGCACGTTGGTCAACGCATTGCTGCACTATTTTGGCGGCGATCTGTCCGGGGTTGGCGGTGAAAAGCGCCCTGGCATTGTGCATCGGATCGACAAGGATACCTCGGGCCTGCTGGTGGTGGCCAAGACGGACCGGGCGCATCACGGGCTGGCCGCGCAGTTCGAGGCGCATTCCGCCGAACGCAGCTATTGCGCGATTTGCCATGGTGCGCCGGATGCGGCGGATCCCCGGCTGCGCGGGCTGGCGGGGATTACGGTTGAAAGTCGCGGTGTCATCTGCATCACGACGCAGCTGGCGCGTCATCGCACGGATCGGCAAAAACAGGCGGTTGTGGCGCAGAACGGGCGGCGGGCGGTGACCCGATTGAATGTGCAGGAGGGGTTCGGCAAGCCCGCCTCGGCCGCGCTGGTAGAGTGCCGGCTTGAGACCGGGCGCACCCATCAGATCAGGGTTCACATGGCCTATGCCGGGCACGCGCTGATCGGCGATCCGACCTATGGCGGTCGACGCAAGGTGTCGGCGCGCAGTCTTGGACAGGCGGGTGCCGAAGCGGCGATGGAGTTTCCGCGACAGGCACTGCATGCCGCAACACTGGGATTCGTGCATCCGGGGACGCAACAAACCCTCACGTTCACGTCACCATTGCCGCCCGATATGGCCGGTCTTCTGCGGGCCTTGCGCGGATAAAGTATTGAAAAGCGGCTGGAAACCGTTTAGAAATAGCCTCCCCATCAGTGAAATATTAGCGAAAACCGCCGATTTGCATTTTGACTTGAACTAAACTGATCTGTTCACCATATAATGTTAACCCGCGAAACATCGGGGCCAATGAGGGATCGAAAACCAGATGTCGAACATCAAGAACCTACCAGCACCCAGCCCGGAACAGGGCCTGAACCGGTATATGCAGGAGATACGCAAGTATCCGATGTTGGAACCGGAAGAAGAATACATGCTGGCCAAGCGCTGGGTCGAAGATCAGGACACCGAAGCCGCGCATAAGATGGTCACCAGCCACCTGCGCCTGGCGGCGAAAATGGCCATGGGCTATCGCGGCTATGGGCTGCCGACTGCCGAGGTGATTTCCGAAGCCAACGTCGGCCTGATGCAGGCCGTGAAGCGGTTTGACCCCGAAAAGGGGTTCCGCCTGTCGACCTATGCCATGTGGTGGATCCGTGCCTCGATCCAGGAATACATCCTGCGGTCATGGAGCCTGGTGAAACTTGGCACGACCAGCGCCCAGAAGAAGCTGTTCTTCAACCTGCGCAAGGCCAAAAGCCGTATTGGCGCGCTGGAAGATGGCGACCTGCGCCCTGAGAACGTCAAGCGGATCGCCAATGATCTGAGCGTGACCGAAGACGAGGTAATCTCGATGAACCGGCGGATGTCGGGGGGGGATGCCTCGCTCAACGCGACGATTTCGGCAGATGGCGAAGGGGCTGCCCAGTGGCAGGACTGGCTGGAAGATGAAGACGCCGATCAGGCAGCGGATTATGCAGAGAAGGACGAACTGGACACCCGGCGCGAAATGCTGGCCGAGGCGATGGAGGTTCTGAACGAGCGTGAGAAGGACATCCTGACCCAGCGTCGCCTGTCGGAAAGCCCTGTGACGCTGGAGGATCTGTCAGGCGTCTATGACGTCAGCCGAGAGCGTATCCGTCAGATCGAAGTGCGCGCGTTCGAGAAAATTCAGGAACGCATGCGCGAGTTGGCTGGCAAGAAAGGCCTGCTGGAACCGGCATAAGTCGGAGAAGAAAAGACCCCCGGTCGCGCGGTGCGCGGCCGGGGCTTCAGCGCTGTGACCGGGCTGCGGTCAATCCCGCCCGGATCAGGGCGCGCGCAGGACGATCATCAGATAGCGGTTGTTGCGGCAAAACACCTCGGACGAGCGGGCCTGTTCCATAAAGCGCAAATGCATGCTGGCCCGGCGTTTCTTGTTGATCACCAGCCGCGCGGCGCGGTCCAGCAGCCAATGGGTTTTCGGTCTGCGCGCGCTGAAATTTGCCTGCACGGTCGAAAAACTGTGCCCCAGCACGTTGTAGAAGGATTGTTCGAGGTCGATTGACGGGGCGACGCGCTCGGTAACGTCGGCCTCGTGCAGTTTGGCATAGGGCAGGCTGTCGAGTTCGGCGCGGAACCGTTCGATCAGATGGCCGCCGCCGGTGGCGCGTTTGCCGTCGGATGTGCGTTCGTCCCCGGTGCGAAAGCAATCGGCCAGCAGGACATGGCCGCCGGGCGTCAGCAGGTCGAGGCAGCGTTTCAGACCGTGATCCAGCGCGATGTACTGGAAGCTTTCCGAGAACAGGCACAGGTCGTAGGGGCCGCTGCCGGTGAAATCCTCGTACCGGCATTCGTGGACCGTTGCGCCGGGCGCGTTGACGCGGCAGCGTTCGGCCAGTTGCGCCGACGGGATGACGATATCGACCGAGTGGCCAAGCGCCAGCAGGCGGGCGGCGGTTTCGCCCGCGCCGCCGCCGATATCGAGGATCCTCAGCGGGCTGTCCGGCAGGTGGCTGAACAGCAGATCGGTATAGGCGGCTTGCGCCCGGCCCAGATTCTCGGCCCGCACGTCCAGCCCGTCCCACAGGCCATAGTGCAGGTTTTCGTGCCCGGTCAGCCAGCGAATGACCTCCAGGCTGATATCCAGTCCGACGGCGCGGCTGTTGGTTTTAGAGTTGCTCATGACCGGGTCCATAGCGGATGGGCGCGGGGTGGGGAAGCCTCAGATATGGGGGCCGAGTTCGCCCAGCACCTGCGCATAGACCGCGCGCTTGAAGGGAACGATGCTGGCCAGCATTTCGGCGGGCGTCATCCACTTCCAGCGGGCAAATTCGCGGGGTGGTCCGGCGATGTTGATGGCCTCATCGGGGCCGTCATAGCGCATCAGGTACCAGCGTTGCTTTTGCCCGCGAAACCGCCCTTTCCAAAGCACCGGAACCAGATCGGCCGGCAGATCATAGGTCACCCAGTCGTCCATCCTGCGTTCGACAGTAACCGCATCCCCAGACAGGCCGGTTTCTTCCCAAAGCTCGCGCAACGCCGCCTTTTGCGTGCCCTCACCGGGATCGACCCCGCCTTGCGGCATTTGCCACGCACCGGGGGTGTCGACGCGTTCGCCGCCGAATATCGTGCCGTCCGGGCGCGCCAGAACGATGCCGACGCAGGGGCGGTATGGCAGCCTGGCAATCTGTTCGGGGGTCATGTCGTCGCCCTTCCGTGGCAAGGGGCCGAACGTCAAACGCCGGCCCCCGTTTCGTTGTGTCGCGACACCCGCGATGGCCACCGACCACCGCGATGTCAGATATTACGGCGCCGCGCTGGCAATTGCCGACAGCCCTTTGAGCAGGTCGATGGCGTAAGCCAGCTGAAAATCCTGATCGCGCAGTTTCGCGGCCTCTTCTGCCGTGGCCTGTTCTTCCAGGATGATCTGACGCTCATCTTCACTGATCGAATCGTTGTCGAGGGATCCGCGCAGGTCAGCTTCGCTGCGCTGACGGCTGTCCTCGGCCTCCTCCTCGGTCTCGGCCGGCTGGCGCGGGGGCTGCGCCACCACGATGTCGGGCGACACGCCCAGCGACTGGATCGACCGGCCCGACGGGGTGTAATAGCGCGCGGTGGTCAGGCGCATGGCGCCGTCTCCGCGCAGCGGCATTACGGTCTGGACCGACCCTTTGCCGAATGATTTGGTGCCCACAACAATAGCGCGACGGTGATCCTGAAGCGCACCGGCGACAATTTCCGAGGCCGAGGCCGAGCCGCCGTTGATAAGCACCACAATCGGCTTGCCCATCGCCAGATCGCCCGGTGTTGCATTGTTGCGCTCGCCGTCACTTGGGTCGCGGCCACGGGTCGACACGATCTCTCCGGCGTCGAGGAATGCGTCCGAGACCTTGATGGCCTGGGTCAGCAGACCGCCGGGGTTGTTCCTGAGGTCCAGAATGAAGCCGTTCACCTTGTCCATTCCGCCCGCAGCCTCGACCTGTTCGGCCAGCCCGTCTTCCAGATTGGGATAGGTCTGATCGTTGAAGGTGGTCACACGCAGAACCACGGATTCGCCTTCGGTCCGGGTGCGCACGGCGGTCAGTTTGATGGTGTCGCGGATGATCGAGATGTCGAAGGGATCGTCCACACCTTCACGCACCAGCGTGATGATGATCTCGGACCCGACGGGGCCGCGCATCAGCTCGACCGCTTCATCAAGGGTCAGGCCCAGCACGCTTTCGCCATCCACATGGGTGATGAAATCGCCAGCCTCGACGCCCGCGGCATCCGCTGGCGTGTCATCCATGGGCGAGACGACTTTTACAAAACCCTCTTCCTGCGTCACCTCGATCCCGAGGCCCCCGAAAGAGCCGCGCGTCTGAACCCGCATATCGGCGGCATCATCTGGCGACAGATAGCTGGAGTGCGGGTCGAGCGAGGTCAGCATGCCGTCAATCGCCGCCTCGATCAGCGCGCCTTCGTCGACTTCTTCGACATATTGGGCGCGAATGCGTTCGAAAATGTCGCCGAACAGGTCAAGCTGTTCATAAACGTTGGTTTTGCGCGCGGTTTCCTGTGCGATCAGCGGACCTGCGACCTGTGTCGTCAGAACCGCGCCGCCCAGAATGCCGCCGACGATGGCAAATGCAATCTTTTTCATCTTGTTGTCCTACTCCCTGCCGGTGGCGAACCAGGTGGCGGGATCCACCGGGTCGTCCCCCTGTCTGAGTTCCATATAAAGCGTTTCTGTCTGCTGCTGGCCACCGCTTTGCGACTGGGTGGCTGTCAAATCCGTGTCTGCCTCTTTCGATCCGCCCATCAAGCCCACCGGGGTACCCTGCGGCATGACATCCCCGACCTGACCATACACTGTATCAAGTCCGGCAAGCACCAACAGAAAACCCCTGGAGGGTTCAAGCACCATCACGTTTTTGTAGTCCAGCAGCGGACCCTGATAGCGGATTGTCGCCTGCCAGGGTGCTGTGACAAGGGCGCTGGGCTCGGTCGCGATCAGCAATCCGGGGCGGGTTATTCCGGCAGCGTCGGCTTCGCCCGAGGCGCGGATGACCGTGCCATCGACCGGCATAGGCAGCGTGCCGCGGGCGGCTGGAAAGGCGCGCGGGGCGGGGCGGGGTCCCTTTTTGGCATCGGCTTCGCGCAGGGCCGTGGCAAACCCTTCCAGGGTGTCGGCGCTTTCGGCCAGCGCGCTGAGCGCGTCTGGGTCATCGACCAGGCGGCGCGGCAGTGCGCCGCGTTCGTCAACCGCCCGACCCAGCGCGGTTCGCGCCGCGCGCACACCGTCAAGCCCTTCGGTCAGCTTTTTGGCCGCGCGCTCCTGCAACTCCCGCAGCGCGGCCACTTCGGCCATTTGCAGCTTCAGCTTGTCCAGTTCGCGCCGCAGACCGGGTGTCATATCAGACAGCAGCATGCCTGCATGAAGCGTATCGAGCGGCCCCGAGGGGTGCAGCAGCAGCGTGGTTTCCGGCGCTGATTGCAGGATCTGCAATACGCCCAGCAACCGCGACAGTTTCTGATTGTCCGCCGCAAGGCTGTCGCGCAGGCCCTGTTCCCTGGCGGCAACATCGCGGATGCCTTCGCGCAGCGCGGCCAGGCCAGCCTCATAAGCGGCGACTGTGCGGGTCAGGGCGGCGACCCGGTCGGGGGCTTCGCGCGCGGCGTTCAGCGCGGCGGCAGCGCGGTCAAGCTGATCCACGGCGGATCGCGCGGCTGTGGCGGCGTCGCTTTGTGCCCAAACCGGTGACGCCAGCGTCAGCCACAGACCCAGCAGCAGGCCCGCCCGCCTCATCCGATCAGGCTTTCGCCGGTCATCTGGGTGGGTTTTTCCTGGCCCATCAGGTCCAGCAATGTCGGGGCCAGATCCGCCAGCCGCCCGGCGCGCAATGTCGCCCCGGGCGCACCGCCAACCAGCGCCACGGGCACCGGGTTCGTGGTGTGCGAGGTATGCGGCCCGCCGGTTTCGGGGTCTATCATCACTTCACAATTCCCGTGATCCGCAGTGACGATCATCGCGCCACCGACCGTATCCAGCGCTGCCACAACGCGCGAAAGCCCCTGATCGACCGCTTCACAGGCCTTGATGGCCGCGCCCAGATCGCCGGTGTGACCGACCATGTCGGGGTTGGCATAGTTCACCACGATAAGGTCATAGCCATCGCCAATCGCCGCGATCAGGTGCTCGGTCACCTCACGCGCCGACATCTCGGGCTGCAAATCATAGGTGGCCACCTTGGGGGATGGGGCCATGTAGCGGTCTTCGCCCGGTTCGGCCGCTTCCTGACCGCCGTTCAGGAAGAACGTGACGTGGGGGTATTTCTCGGTCTCGGCGATGCGGAACTGGCGCAATCCCTTCTGTGCCACCCAGGATCCGAGTGTGTTTTCGATGCGACCCTTGGGAAACATCGCTGACATGAAGGCGCTGTGCGCGTCCGAGTAATCCACCATCCCCAGCAGGGCGACCCAATGCGGGCGCGCGCCAGTGTCGAAGGCGTCAAATTTATCGGCGCCGACAGCGCTTAGGATCTCGCGCGCACGGTCGGCCCGGAAGTTGAGGCAGAACAGGCCGTCTTCATCCCTGGCACCGGCATAGGCGCCGATCAGGGTCGGGGCGATGAACTCATCCGTTTCGCCGCGCGCATGGGCGTCTGCGACCGCCTGTTCGGCACTCGCGGCGGTGTGATCGGCCCGGCCACGGACTATCGCATCATAAGCACGCTGCACCCGGTCCCAGCGGTTGTCGCGGTCCATGGCATAGTAACGGCCCGTCACGGATTCGATCCGCGCGCCTTCGGGCAGTTTGGTGTTGAGGTCGGCGATGAACGCCGCCCCCGAGGTTGGGGCCACATCGCGCCCGTCGGTGATCGCGTGGATCGCGACGGGCACGCCTTCGCCGGTCAGCGCGCTGGCTGCCGCGACGATATGGTCGAGGTGCCCATGCACCCCTCCATCGGACACCACACCCAACAGATGCGCCGTGCCACCTGTGGTTTTCAGTGCTTCGATGAAGTCGATCAACTCGGCATTTTCAAAGAAACTGCCATCTTCAATCGCAAGGCCGATCTGTCCCAGATCCATCGCCACAATCCGGCCCGCGCCGATATTGGTGTGCCCGACCTCGGAATTGCCCATCTGCCCGGTCGGCAGGCCGGCATCCGGCCCATGGGTGATCAGCGTCGCATGCGGGCAGGTCGCCATGATCCCGTCGAACGTGGGCGTGTGCGCCAGAACCGGCGCGTTGGCGGTTGCGTCCGCGCTTAGGCCCCAGCCGTCGAGAATGCACAGAACGACAGGTTTCTGGGTGGGCATGCGCGAAGGCTCCGGGTGGTGTCGGGCGCAATCTAGGGCGAGGCCCGCCCATGGGCAACCGGATCACGGGGTCGCGCGGCAGGGTTTTGTTGTATCCATCGCGAAACCGCGCATTTTTGTGCCGGATTAATGGGGCCTGACCCTATTCCAATGGTGGCACCGATGCGTCCATCACCCGGCTGATTTTCATGGTTGGCTGAATATCGGTGTAATTGGGAATGTCGCTTTGGATCTCGGCCGCGTTTGGCCCGTAGGATGATTTGAAATCCTCGACCGAGTCAAAATACAGATTGGCAATTGCAACGTAGGTTGGATTTGAGCCGGGTTCGCGACCGCTGAGACCGTGTTCAATCTCGTATCCCTTCAGCGCGGCCCCCAACAATTTGCGCGCCCAGGGGGCGTGTTTGTTGACGTATTAGTCGATATCGAAGCGCCCGGTTTCGCTGTGGGGTACTTGAGGCTGTTTTTAATCAAGATGCCCGTCCTTGGCTTGGATTGCTTACGTTCAACCTAATGCGCTTCGCGCTTGGCCTGAAAAAGAAATCTCTGCCAATCCATCAGTAAATTTCTGGTATCGAACGCGATTTCTGGCCCTGGCAAAGGGGCGCAACGTTCAACATGGGTCCGCCGGACAGAGGTTATCGTTTCGACCAGGCAGACACAGCCTGATCAAACACGGTGATAGGGCGCCCCGGCCAGGATCGATGCGGCGCGGTAAAGCTGTTCGGTCAGCATGACGCGGGCCAGCATATGCGGCCAGACCATACGGCCAAGCGATAGGGTCAGATCGGCCCGCGCCACCAGGCCTGCGTCCAGCCCGTCGGCGCCGCCGATCAGGCAGGCCAGATCACCGCGTCCGTCGTCGCGCCAGTGCGCCAGCTGGGCCGCGAATACGGGCGAGGGCATCTGCTTGCCGCGTTCATCCAGCGCACAGATCACGGCGTTGTCAGGGATGGTGCGGGCCAGCAGCGCCCCCTCGGCCGATTTGCCGCCGCCTTTCTTATCCTCAACTTCCGTGATGGTTGCGGGGCCAAGCCCCAGCGCGCGCCCGGTCCTGTCGAACCGGGTCAGATAGTCGTCGATCAAATCACGTTCGGGGCCGGCGCGCAGGCGGCCCACGACGCACAGATGCAGCCGCATCAGCCGCGCTTTGCGGCCTCAGCCGGGTCAAGCCACATCTTTTCCAGCTGATAGAATTCGCGCACTTCCGGGCGGAACAGATGCACGACGATGTCGCCGACATCGACAAGCACCCAGTCGCCCGTGTCCTTGCCTTCCAGGCGCGCGGCACGTCCGTGGTCCTGTTTGAGGTGATCCACCAGATGGTCGGCCATCGCGACAACCTGTCGCGAAGATCGCCCGGAAGCGATCACCATATAGTCGGCCATCTCGGACTTGCCGTGCAGGGCGATCTGCACCACATCCTCGGCCTTGTCATCGTTGAGCGATTTCAGAATCACCGCCAGCAGAGCCTCGCTGGTCAGTGGGATGGTATCCGCGGTCACGCCGGAGTACCGTTCAGCCCGACCGCCGTTGGCGCCCTGGGCCGTCGAAGTGGAAATGGACAGATTGTCGTCCTCCTGACTTGCGCGCCGCCAATCCCCGACGCCGGGATACACCAGATGTAGCATCGGGGGGGCGGCATCTCAATAACGTGCGGGAAAAACCCCGGTTGGCTGTTGCTTGCGGGAATCACCGCTCGGTGGTGCATCCGGGATGGTGCGACGGTGCGCGGGCCCCTCTGGCGCGATGCCCGGCAGAATTTGAGTGGCCTTCCCCGGGGCAGCGGGTAACATACAGGCTTGAAGAACGAAAAGCAGGGCTGCGATATGACCGACCACATCCGATGGGGCATTCTGGGGGCCGCGAATTTTGCGCTTAACCATATGGGCCCGGCGATTCACGCGGCCCGTGGCGCTGCGCTGAGTGCGCTTGCGACCAGCGATCCGGCCAAGGCGGCCGGGTTCACCGCATTCGCGCCGGGATTGCGGGTTCATGACAGTTATGACGCGCTGCTGGCGGATTCGGATGTGGATGCCGTTTACATCCCGCTGCCCAATCATCTGCATGTCGAATGGTCGCTGAAGGCGATGGCTGCGGGCAAACATGTGCTGACGGAAAAGCCGATGACGCTGCGGGCGGATGAATTCGACGGGCTGATTGCGGCGCGCGATGCCTCGGGCCTGTTGGCGGCCGAGGCTTACATGATCGTGCATCACCCGCAGTGGCAGCATGCGCGCGATCTGTTCGCAGACGGGGCGATCGGCCGGTTGGTGCGCGTTGATACGACCTTCACATATGACAACCGCAGCGATGCGGACAACATCCGCAACCGGGCCGATACCGGCGGTGGCAGCCTGCGTGATATCGGGGTGTACACCATCGGCTCGGCCCGCTTCGTGACGGGCTTGGAAATGTCAGACGTGCGTGCCTCGATAGATCGTGAAAACGGGGTCGAGGTGACCTGCGAAATGCAGGCCCGTTTGGGTGCGGCGCGGTTCACCGGATATACCTCGATGCGCGCGCATCCGCGACAGGAGGTGTGCTTTCATGGCGAAAAGGGTGTGATCCGCATGGTGACGCCGTTCAACACCAATGTTTTCGGTATGGCGCAGGTGGTATTGGAGCGTGACGGGCTTGAGGTGTTGACGAGCCGCTATCCGGGCGTGAATCACTATGTTCAGCAGGTCGAGAATTTCTGTGCCAGCCTGCGCGACGGGGTCGCCTATCCGTGCCCGCTGGAATTCAGCCGTGGCACGCAGGATGTGATCGACGCCGCGCTGGCCGCGGATTGAGGGAGGGTGAGATGCCGGATCAGGAACAGAAATTCGAAGGCCGGATGCATGGGCCGCAGGACCCGGTCGAAAAGGACGGGCTGTTTATCCGGCTGATCTATATGATCCTGATCGCGCTTATGATCTCGATCGCGCAGACGGTTCTGGGGCTGGCCACGATCATCCAGTTCGTGCTGATGGTGGTCAACAAGGGCACCCCGAACGAGCGGTTGGCGGATTTCGGTGAATCGCTGGGGATCTGGGTTGCCAAGGCCGCGCGCTATCAGACCGCAGCGAGTGAGGTGAAGCCCTGGCCCTGGACCGAGCTGGATTGAAACGGCCCGGGCACTGACGGATGCCGCGCCGTACCCTGAAACACCGCGTAATTCGTGCGGCCATTCCACTGCGCCGTCGCAAAAGCGTCATCACGACGGTGTCTGCCAATAAGGTGACGTTGCAGATCGGGGATCGCACCTGGTTTGTTGAAGCTGACCGCGATCTTCCGCCCTTTGAAACCTATGATTTTGTGGCCTGGATTGCAGGCGCGCTGTCGCTGCAAAAAGGTCTGCCGCTTCGGCTGGACCTTCCCGTTTCACAAGGCACGGCGCTTTCGCTTGCGCGGACATCTGCCCTTTGGATGGTGCGTATGCCGGGCGATTGCCATCCGATGAACCTGGAACTTTGCAATATCGTTCCCGATCCGCCGCAACCAGAAACGGGCGGCATCCTGTGCCTGAGCGGTGGCGTTGATTCAACGTATGCGGCAATTGAAGCGTCCCGTGAGCGCGCTTATTCCCATGGCGTTTTGTTGCATGGCATGGATATTCACTTCACGGATTCCCAGGCGTTTGCGGGCCGTCGTGAACGGGTCGCTCGGATTGCGCAGTATTTTGGGCTGGACCTGATGACGGTGCGGACCAACATTCCAGCCTCTTTCAGGCCGTCGAAATCCTATCTTCCCATGCTGCTGAATTGTATTTTATTCTACACTGGCAATGGTTTGGCACGCGGTGGCTTTGCAGCAGACAATACGCCCGACTATGGTCTGATGATTGAGCCCGAGGCCAATATTCTGGGTGTCGAGACATATTTTCAATCGCCCTCCTTCGCGATTGATTATCTGGGCTGGGCGCAGACCCGCGCGGAAAAACTTGCCGCGATCCATGCGTGTTCGCCTGCCTTGCTGGCGGACCTATGCGTCTGCCAACTGCGACGGCCAGACGGCGGTAATTGCGGTGAATGCGAAAAATGCATGCGCAATCGGCTGGCATTGGAAATCTGCGGGCTGGATCAAAGGCTGACATTTCCGGATCAGCGCGACACGATCGGATTTTACGAGGATTTGACGCGTTCCGACCCGGTTCTGGCCCGCCTAGGGTTGTTGCAGACCGAGCAATTGGGTCTGGCACTGCCCGAGGGGGAAGATCGGCGCAGATTGCTGGCCCGGGCGGAGGACCTGCGCAAAAGCCATATTGGCCATCAAGCACCCTGAAGGCCGCCGTTCCCCAGGCTGATCAAGCATAAGGGGCAATCATCACGAAAAAACGGGCGCAAAAACTGCGCCCGCTTTGTTGGTTCGCCGGCAAATTTACCTCAGCGTGGCAAGCGCGCCTGAGATGGCCGAGCGGCTGGCACCGCGCGCCGTCTGCGTCGAGGAGTTGAGCGGCTTGCCCTTGGCAACATGAGGGCCTGCCTTTGGCGGGCTTACGGTTGACCAGACACAGGCCCGCAACATCCATCAGCGGAGATGTTGCGGCCAATTTCGGGTGTATTGGCGTTGGTGGTGATCGGTCGGTGTAGGGGTGTTCGTTCGCGCCAGAGGCGTTCACTCCATCCCTTCCAGCTCCTCTATCATCGCCTCGATCATGCCAAGACCTTTGTCCCAGAACGCCGGGTCGCTGGCGTCCAGGCCGAAGGGCGCCAGCAGTTCCTTGTGGTGTTTGGACCCGCCCGCCTTCAGCATGTCGAAATACTTCTGCTCAAAGCCCTCGCCGCCTTCTTCGTAGACCGCATAGAGTGCATTCACCAGGCCGTCGCCGAAGGCATAGGCGTAGACGTAAAAGGGCGAGTGGATGAAGTGCGGGATGTAGGACCAGAACGTCTCGTACCCGTCCATGAAGTCAAATGCCGGGCCAAGGCTTTCGCCCTGTACGGACATCCAGATCTCGTTGATCTGGTCGGGGGTCAGTTCCCCTTCTGCGCGGGCGGCGTGAAGTTTGCATTCGAAGTCGTAAAACGCGATCTGGCGGACGACGGTGTTGATCATATCCTCGACCTTGCCAGCCAGCAGAATCTTGCGCTCGCCCGCGTCTTTGGCCCCGTCCAGCATCTTTCGGAAGGTCAGCATTTCGCCGAACACGCTGGCGGTTTCGGCCAGGGTGAGGGGGGTTGAAGACAGCATCTCGCCCTGATCGGCGGCCAGAACCTGATGCACGCCGTGGCCCAGCTCATGGGCCAGCGTCATCACATCACGCGGTTTGCCCAGATAGTTCAGCATCACATAGGGGTGGACGGTTGTGACGGTCGGATGCGCGAAGGCGCCTGGTGCCTTGCCGGGTTTCACCGGCGCGTCGATCCAGCCTTTTTCAAAGAACGGCGTGGTCAGATCGGCTAGGTCGGGCGAAAACGCGGCGTAAGCGTCGGTGACGGTCTTGCGCGCTTCGTCCCAGCCGACAATCCGGTCGGTTTCCATAGGCAGGGGCGCATTTCGGTCCCAGACCTGCATCCGATCCAGACCCAGCCATTTGCGCTTTAGCTCGTAATAACGGTGGCTGAGGCGCGGGTAGGCGGCGACGACGGCGTTCCTGAGCGCCTCGACCACTTCGGGTTCCACATGGTTGGCCAGATGGCGGCCCGCCTGCGGGCTGGGCATCTTGCGCCAAATGTCCTCGATGGATTTTTCCTTGGCAAGCGTGTTGGTGATGCGGGCGAACAGCTTGATGTTCTGGCCAAAAACATGGGCGAGCGCATGGCTGGCCGCTTCGCGCTTGTCACGATCCTGATCGGTCAGGAAGTTGAGGGTGGCTTCCAGGCCCAGCGTTTCGCCGTTCACGTCGAATTCCAGCCCGGCCATGGTTTCGTCGAACAGCTTGTTCCAGGCGGATGCGCCGACCACGGATTGGTCGTGCAGGAATTTTTCCAGCTCATCGCTCAGCTGGTGCGGCTTCATGGCGCGCATCCGGTCGAAGACGGGCTTGAAACGGTTCAGGGCGGAATCGGCGAACAGCGCCTCATACGCGGCATCGTCGATCCGGTTGAATTCAAGGCTGAAGAATACCAGCGGAGTGGTCGCGTTGGTGATCCGGTCCTGGCAGTCGGACATGAATTTGGCGCGCTCGGCGTCGGTGGTGACCTGGTAATAGCGCAGGCCCGCAAATGACATGATGCGCCCGGCGGTGATGTCGATCGCCTCATAGGCGTCGATGCAGGCGCGCATGGCGGCAGCGTCGAGCGTTGCCAGCTTGCCTTCGTAGGAGGTCGCGAAATCGGCGCAGGCAGTATCCAGCCAGTCCAGATCGCGGGCCAGTTCGGGCGCGTCCGGTGCTGGGTAAAGATCGCTGAGGTCCCATTCGGGCAGGTTGCCAAGGGCATCGCCCCCAGTCGCATTGGCATCAAAGACGGGGCGGGTCGAGGGCAGCTGCATCGGGGACTCCTGTGACTGAACGCGTCACAGATAGGGCGGGCCGGGCGCGGGGGCAATGCGCACGGTGCATTGGTCACCGCTTGTTGTTTCGCCGCGCCCGGCTGACGCGGCGCAGGGCGCCACCAGCGTCGACGTTCAATGGCAGGTTGGCGGCCCATTCAACCTCGGCGCGGATCACGCCGATATCATTCAGCACGTGATCATCTAGATCCAGCATGCGGCGGAATTTGCGGCGGCTGTTGAACGCAGGTGCACGGGCCAGAAGGCTGCTGTCGAGGTTGGCAATGGGGTGGCCGGTGGTGATGGCTGCAACGGTCATGGCGGGGGTCCCTTGGATTTGATGGCGGGATCATGTGGAGTCCCGATGAATCAATCAAACGAATAGAATTTAAGCTATCTGTCAGAAATTTTGTGAGTGTGCATATTCGCTGGCTTTGGCCAGGTCTGGCGATCCAGCCTATTTGGCGCGCTAAAGCGCCCGCCTGATTACCTCAGTTGCCTCTGGAATGGCATGCGCCTGGTACGCGCCCTGCTTTGGACGGACGATCTTCTTCAGGCATTATCGCAGATTAAGGGGGTGATGCGCTGGTTTTTCGTAGCGAAGGCCGCGCAGGAAGGCGCGCAACCCCAACATCCGTATCAGACCAATCGTGCCGCTGTTAGTCCCGCAGCCCGGCCAGGGCCGCGCCGAGGTCCAGCGCGCCATCATACAGCGCCCGCCCCGAGATTGCGCCGGATATCACGCGGGTCTGCTTCAGGCGCATCAGATCGTCCATCGAGGATACGCCGCCGGACGCGATGACGGGAATGTTGACGGCGCGGGCCAGCGCCTCGGTCGCCTGAACATTGGGGCCTTGCATCGCGCCGTCGCGGTCAATGTCGGTATAGATGATTGCGGCGATCCCGGCGTCTTCGAACTGGCGGGCGAGGTCGGTGACATTCACGTCGGTCTCTTCGGCCCAACCGCGGGTCGCGACACGGCCGTTGCGGGCATCCAGGCCCACGGCGATCCGGCCCGGGTGGGCGGCTGCGGCCTGTCGCACAAGATCGGGATCCTCGACCGCGACGGTGCCAAGGATCACGCGGGCGATCCCGGCCTCAAGCCAGCGTTCGATCGTCGCCATGTCGCGAATGCCGCCGCCCAGCTGGGCCGGCACGTCGGTTGCCGCCAGAATGGCGCGCACGGCATCGCCGTTGACCGGCTGCCCCGCGAAGGCGCCGTTCAGATCAACCAGGTGGAGCCATTCGCACCCCGCATCCTGGAACGCACGCGCCTGTGCCGCCGGGTCGTCGCCGAACACGGTCGCGGCCGACATTTCGCCACGTAGCAGGCGAACGCATTGGCCGTCTTTCAGGTCGATGGCGGGGTAAAGGATCATGGCGTGGCATCCCGTTTGAATTGGCGCTCACCTGCCATGACGAGGCAGCGCTGCCAAGAGGGCTTTGCGATGGTGTCATCGCAAAGGCCGGGCGGCAGCCCAAAGATCAGCCGTTGCGGGTAGGCGGCAAGTCGATTTGCCTTTGCCCTAGCTTTCTGTGCCGGTTTTTGGCTTTTCCGAGATCTGGGTCAGGAATCCGGTTTCCAGCTCTTTATTCAGCTCTTTGGCGCGTTCGATGTATTCGGTGTTCTGAACCACCGGGATATCCGGGTTCCAAAGGGGCGCAAGTTCGGCCAGTGCGTTGCGGTCGCCGTGATAGAACAGGCGCTGCGCCTCGGACGCCTCGTATTCAGAAAAGCCGAGGTGTTCCAGCGCGTAGCGGCCCGCGCGCAGGGAGCTGTCGAACATCTCGCGCACGATGTCATTCGCGCCCGCCTGGTACAGGCGGTAGGTGTGGACCCGGTCATAGGCGCGCGCGATGATGTGCAGATCGGGGCGTTCGGTGCGGGCGTGTTTGACCAGCTTGATGGCGGCTTCCTTGTCATCAACCGCCACCACCAGTACCCGCGCATTGGCCAGCCCGGCCGAGCGCAGAAGCTCGGGCCGGGTGGGGTCTCCGAAGAAGGCATTGAACCCGAACTGGCGCATCAGCTCGATGGTTTTCAGGTTGTGATCCAGCACTGTTGTCTGGAACCCTGTGGTTTGAAGCATCCGGTTCACGACCTGACCAAAACGGCCCACACCGGCAATGATGATCGGCTGGCTTTCGTCGATTTCGTCATGCGGTGTGTCGTCGCCGGTATCGGCCATCCGGCGCGAAATAACCTCATAGGCGATGAAGAACAGCGGCGTCAGCAGCATCGACAATGCCACCACCAGCAGCAGGCTTTCGCCCAGCGGTCCGGGCAGCACCGATTGCTGGAGCGAGAATGAGATCAGCACAAAGCCGAATTCACCGGCCTGCGCCAGGCCGAGCGTGAACAGCCATCGGTCGCGCCCGCGCAGTTTGAAGGCCAGGGCGATGCAGAACAGGACCGTGCCCTTGGTCAGCATCAGCAGCAAGGTCAGCCCGACGATGGTAAACGGATCACCCAGCAGCACGCCAAAGTTGATACCGGCGCCGACGGTGATGAAGAACAGCCCAAGCAACAGGCCCTTGAAGGGTTCAATGTCGCTTTCCAGCTCGTGCCGGAATTCGGAACTGGCCAGCAGAACCCCGGCCAGGAAGGTGCCGAGTGCGGGTGACAGGCCGACCATGATCATCAGCACCGCGATGCCGACGACGATCAACAGGGCGGTGGCGGTATACATCTCGCGCAGGTGGGCGGCGTGGATGAAGCGGAACAGCGGGCGGAAGGCAAATATGCCCAGCAGCACGACGATACCGATCGCGCCGAGTGTGACCAGCGTGACGCCCCAGCCCGGCAAACCCTCGACCAGCGACAGGGCGGCTTCGGCGTGTTCGGCGGCCGTGCCTTCAGCCACTTCGCCGTGGCCGTCTGTTTCGCCATGGGCATCGCCACCGTGTTCGTCTGCGGCGCCGGGTCCGTACAGCCATGGCATGGCCAGCAGGGGAATCGCGACCAGCATCGGGATGACGGCGATGTCCTGGGTCAGCAGCACGGAAAAGCTCGCGCGCCCTCCACCGGTCTGCATCAATGCCTTTTCGTCCAGCGTTTGCAGCACGATAGCGGTGGAAGACAGCGCGAAGATCATGCCGATGGCCAGCGAGGTTTGCCAGGGCAGTCCGAAGAACAGCGCGCCAGCAAAGACGGCCGCGATGGTCAGCCCGATTTGTGCGCCACCGAACCCCAGCAGCTTGTGGCGCATATCCCAAAGGGCGCGGGGTTCCAGCTCCAGCCCGATCAGGAACAGCATCATGACGACACCGAATTCGGCGAAATGTTGCAGGCTTGCGGTTTCGCTTCCGACCAGCCCCAGCAGCGGGCCGATGGCGATGCCCGCAAGCAGATAGCCCAGCACCGAGCCAAGGCCCAAACGCGCCGCAATTGGCACCGCGATCACCGAAGCGCCGAGGTAGATCGTGGCTTGGAACAGGAAACTTTCCATGGAACCTCTCAGGTAGGCGGATGCGTCTGGTGGCAGAGTCACATGTTCACTGCGCTTTGCGCAAGGTCTGTCAGGTGGGCAGCGGCGCGTCCGATTTCAGCTGGTTCATCACAATCTGGCTGTGGACACGTGCGACCGACGGATGCGCCAACAATATGTCGTGGACCAGCGTGTTCAGCGCGGCCAGATCAGCGCACCAGACACGCAGCAGGTAATCCGCCGCGCCGGTCATCGTCCAGGCACCGACGATCTGCGGCTGGGCCGCGACGAGGCGCGCGAAGTTCTGGCCGGTATCGCCGCCGTGGCTGACCATTTCGACCTGTATGAAGGCCTGCACAGTCAGGCCCAGGCGCGCCGGATCCAGCCGGGCGGTATAGCCTTTGATGAGGCCCGATGCCTCGATCCGTTGCCGCCGCCGCCCGGCCTGACTGGGCGAAAGGTTGATTTTCTTGGCCAGCTGATCAGCGGTGGCATGGGCGTCGGCCTGCAGGGCGGCCAGCAGGCGTTTGTCAGTTGAGTCGAGTTTCATGCGAGTTTTCCGCGTAGTTTCCAGTAATTTTGTCGCATATATAGCAACATGTTCGGAAAAGCGCCATCATTCGCGCACCGACCGCATGGCAAAACGGGTAGGCTTGCCGCAACTCTCACCTGCAAGCAGGAGCATATGCCATGGGTCCGTTCCCCCACGACGCGCCGAAAGCCGCCATCACCGCCGAAAACCCCGCCGGGACAGATGGATTTGAGTTCGTCGAATTCGCCCACCCGGAGCCTGAAAAGCTGCGCGAGGCGTTTGCTCGGATGGGCTATATCCACACGGCCAACCACAAGACCAAGGCGATCGAGCTGTGGCAGCAGGGCGATATCACCTATGTGCTGAACGATGAATCGGGCAGCCATGCGCGCAGCTTTGTCGAAGAACACGGGCCCTGCGCGCCATCAATGGCGTGGCGGGTTGTGGATGCGGACAAGGCGTTTGCACATGCTGTTGGTAAGGGTGCCGAGCCGTTCGACGGCCCCGGCAAGACCATGCAGGTTCCGGCAATTCGCGGCATCGGTGGCAGCCTGATCTATTTCATCGACCAATATTACGAGGCGAACCCCTATAACGAAGAATTCGACTGGATCGAAAAGGCCCATCCCGAGGGGGTCGGCTTTTACTACCTCGATCATCTGACGCACAACGTTCACACCGGCAACATGGACGTCTGGTTCAAGTTCTACGGCGATCTGTTCAATTTCCGCGAAATCCGCTTCTTCGACATCGAAGGAAAGTACACCGGCCTGCGCAGCCGCGCGCTGACCAGCCCCTGCGGGCGCATCCGCATTCCGATCAACGAAGACCGGGGTGAAACGGGGCAGATCGTCGAATACCTGAAACGCTATAATGGCGAGGGCATTCAGCACATCGCTGTCGGCGCGCGCGATCTTTACGATGCAACGGACGAGATTGCGCGGCGTGGGGTCACATTCATGCCCAAACCGCCGGAAGCGTATTATGATAAAAGCTACACCCGTGTCGTCGGCCATGAAGAACCGAAGGACCGGATGATGAAGCACGGCATCCTGATCGACGGCGAGGGCGTGGATGATGGGGGCGAGACGCGGATTCTGCTGCAGATATTCTCAAAAACCGTGATCGGGCCGATCTTCTTTGAATTCATTCAAAGGAAGGGTGATGACGGCTTCGGAGAGGGTAACTTCAAGGCGCTGTTTGAAAGCATCGAGGCTGATCAGGTGGAACGTGGGGTTCTGAAGGCCGGATAGGGTAAATCCCAAACCGGACCTGTCCGCCTGGCTGACAGGCAAGGGCCGCTGCGGCTGGTCCACAGCGATCTTCTTTGGCCAGCCCGCATTCCACATGCTATGTCCGCTGCAACAGACACCAGCGGAGATTGCACAATGCTTCCATTCCCGTTTCCGGCGACGGACACCTCGTCGCCGTTTAAATCCATGCGATCCAGCCATCCCTGTTTGCGGGTCCCGGACTATGAGGCAGCAATCGACTGGTATGTGCGCAGCTTTGATTTTCGGGTGGTGAAGGAATGGCCCGGCCCGAATGGGCTGCGTCTGGCCTATCTGGCTGCACCTGGGGACAATGGTTCATTGATCGAGATTATTGGCGGAAAAACCTCGGACAATGGCGTGCTCGTGCCGGATGATTTCTGGGAATCGCTTGCGCCCGCGCGCTATCATCACTTTGCTTTCTCCGTCCCAAGTCACAAGGACGCGCTGGGCGCTCTGGCTGATCGCGGTGTTAACGTGGTGCAAGCGCCGTTTGAAGTGCCAGAGCTTGGGTACAGCGTAGCATTTGTCGCGGACCCTTGGGGCAATCTGATTGAACTGGTCGAGTTGTCGACATAACGGCGCGCTGCGCCGGGCGATCGCCGGACCGTCATTCTGTCCGGCGATTTGTAATTTGGATTAAGGCGCTGAAACTAAAATAAAACTGGCACAACAGCTGCGGCACGTCAGCGTCGCGCAGCCGCCCCCCTATACCGCCGGCATCTGTTGCGTCGCACAATGTATACCGCCGCCCATCTCGCCCAGGGCGTCGACGTTCAGCGTGATGACCGCGCGCCCGGGATAATGTCGTTGCAGCGCGTCTACGGCGATGGCGTCGGCTTCGGCATCGCCGAACTCTGCCGCGATCACCGCGCCGTTGCAGACATAGTAGTTCGCGTAGGACGCAACAAAATCGATGCTGTTCACACGTCGCTGCACCGGCTCGGGGATGACCTCAACCTCCAGCCCTGTGGCGACGAGGGCATCATGCGTATCCAATGCAGCGTTGTGAAACGGATCGCGCGGGTCGGGGTCATCGGGCAGGTTCATCAGCACGCGCCCCGGCCCGGTGAACCGCGCCAGGCTGTCGATGTGGTAATCGGTGATATCCGCGTCCCGGACACCGGGCGACCAGATCAACCGCTCGGCCCCATAGGCGGCCAGCAGGCGTGCCTCGATTTCTGCGCGTGTCAGGCCCGGATTGCGGTTGTCGTTCACCCAACTGCTTTCATGGGCCATCAGCAAACCGTGGCCGTCCTGTTCCACGCCACCGGCTTCGCCCTTAAGATCCGTTGGCAAAAGCGGCAGGTGTAGGCGCTGCGCAACCGCACCGGCGATCCTTGCGTCGCGCGTGTGCACCTGTTTTTCGCCCCATCCGTTGAACTGCATATGGCTGATGGCAAGCCCGCCGCGCCCGTCCACCACGAAGATCGGCCCGGCATCGCGGCACCACAGATCCTCGGTCGGGATGTCCCACAGGTCCACCGCCTGCGACAGTTTGCGCCGTGCGCCCGGCTGGTCATCCTTCGCTGCCAGCATCGTCACCGGTTCGAATTCAGCGATGGCATTTGCGATATTCGCGATGGTCTGCTGCGCGAGGTCGAGGAACACCCGATCCGGGTGAACACGTCGGTTGACGGGCCATTGCATGAAGGTGCGCTGATGCGGCGCTTCTTCGGGCGGCACGTAATATCCATTCGCAGCTGATCCTGATGCCGGACCGATCCCGCTTGCCGACATTACCAGCCCTCCGCCAATGAACGCCCGCCGCTTCATCGCGCACACGCCGTGCGCGGTCGCGATGGGATAGCCCTGGTCTCTGTCTGATATGATGCACAGAAAAAGGGCGCCCCGATGGGGGCACCCTTTGAAACAACGCAAGGTGGTGTCATCAGCCGCGCGGCATTGCCAGCGTGACTGTGCGGCCATCCTTGACGTATTGCAGATCACCGGTGCCGATCTGGGCAACGCGGCCCCCGTCGATGCGATCGCCGACCTTGACCTTGACATAGCGCCCGGACGGCAGGCGCAGCAGGGCGCGGCGGTCACTGGGTGAGCCATAGACACCGATCAAGTTCAGACGGCTCAGCGTGATGGCATCTGTTTCGGTCGCGGTGCGCGCGACCGACGCGCGGGTCGGGATCGACGGATTTGCGGTGGCTGGGGCTGCCGAGGGCGTGGCCGAAGTTTGCTGCGTCGGCTGCTGCGCGGGCGCGCTGGGCGCCGAGGCCGCCACGGTTGCCCGTGCCTGCGCCACGCGTTGCACCAATGAGGCAGGGCGCGCCTGCGGGATCAGCGACGTGGACGAGAACCGCGCCTCGGGCGTGGTCGATGTGTCTTCGGCACTGGCCGCGTTATCCGCGTCGGCCACCTGAGCCAGTGTGTCCGAGACTGCCGCCTCAAGATCGGCTGCATCGGCGGCGGCTGTTTGCACCGTGCCATCGGCGGGCTGTGGTGCAGCCTCGGCCCCGTCGGTCGGCTGTGCCAGAAGGCTGGCAGGGCGCGCGCGCGGCTGCGGGTCATCCTCAAGCGCGGTCTGGACCGCGATCGCGGTGGCGGCCCCGGCGACGGCGGCGATGATCTGCGGGTTCCTGGCAGGCACTTTGGTCGGCTGGCCTGCGAAGACAATCACGCCATCCGGGGTCACCGCGCCGTCCTTGGTTGCCACGACGAAACCGTCTTCGCCGAATTCATAGTCTGTGCCGAAGGGGGCGGGCGTTGCCAGCGGAACCGGCGCCTCGTCTTCGACCAGAAGCCGCGCCAGCGGTGGGGCGATGGCATCTTCGGCCGGGATGCGGTGATCGACCGAGGCTATGACGATGTCGTCGCTTTTCTCGGTCGGTTGATCGCCCGGACGCGCCGGGGGCGGGTTGTCGCTGGCCATTGCGGCGGCGGTTGCGGCTGCAATCGGATCGACGGCTGGTGTGGTATCACCGGCGCTGTCAGGATCGGCCGAGGCAAGCTCGGTCCCGCCGTTGCCCAGATCAACTGGCGCTAAACCGGCGATCGAGGCGGGGCGCGGCACCGGCGCTTCCGAGCCGCGCGCGGGCAGGCCGGCGGCGGCATCGGCCAGCGCCAGTTCGACGCTTGGCGGCTGGTCGCCGGTGGTCCCGGCGATGTCATCGCCCGATACCAGCATATAATAAGCGCCCCAGACGCCACCGGCGATCAGCAGCAGCGCGCCGATTGCGGCGGCCAGCGGCATGATCGGGACGCGGCGCCCCTCATCAGCTTCACGTGCGCCGAAGACGGTCATCTGTTCGGTTTCGGACAATTGCCGCCGGGCAAGCCTGGTGCCCAGGATGCCACGGCCTTTTTCGCCACCGGGTGCGTCCGGTGTAAGCGAGGCGGCGGCTGCGGTTGCGACACCCTGGTCGCCCCCGGTCATTGCGCCCTGTGAGGGATGTCCGGCGCCCGGATAGGGGCTGGAGTCAGCGCCATAGGCGGCCGCGTGTGGCTGTCTGCCCTGGGCGCGCGGATCCCGGGGGTCCATCGGTTGCTGTACGCCACGGCGGCGCGGGTCCGGCTGGGCACGCTGGAATTGCGCGTTGCCTTCGGGCGGCCGTTGCCGGGCGACGAATTCCGCACCCGGCGCGGGCCGGGGCGCGGATTGGCGTGCCTGATGCTGATCCGGGTGTTGGCCCGCATGCTGAGGTCCCGCATTTTGGGGCGCAGCGCGTCGCCGTGGGTGTGGCGCGTCAGCTGTGCGCTGCGGGCCGGGCGCCGGGCGCCGCCCCTGACCAAACCGAGGTGTCGGTCCGGCGTCTGGGGTCCGGTTTGGCGGCTGGTTCGGGGTCTGGCCTGCTGCCTGTTCGGGCGCGCGGGCAACCGGTGTCGCCTTGGCGCGTCGCGGCGCGGCCTGCTGCGTATCGCCGCGCGGTGTTGCGGCGCGCGGGTCATTGCTGGGCTGGCGCATGTCCGACGCGTCCGTGGGCGCGGACCCGGCTGGCGGGGTTGGCTGTGGACGGGCTTGGCGCGGCGCTTGCGCCGGGCTTGCGTCACCACGCGAGCGGCCCTCCAGATGTGCCATGGGTGGCAGATCGTCGAGGATATGCTCAGCGCGCGGCGCATCTGCTGCGGGCGCGGCCTGTGCGGGCGTCGCGGCAGGTTTGGTGCGCGGTGCCGTTGCAGCACCACTCAACTTGGGTTCCTGCTTGGTCTGCGCTTTGCGTGCGGCAGAGGTAAACGTTGGCAAGACCGTCCCGGGCGCGGACACCGACGGCGCCTCGCGCTTGGTGGCGCGCAGTTCGACGGAGGGGCCGCGCCTGCTGGCGAATGTCAGCGGCGGTGTCGCCAGGGACGACAGCGGATTTGCGGCTGGGGCCGGTTGCGGCGCGGTCGGTTGGGCCGCCGGTTTCGGTGTTGCCCGGGGCGCGGATGCCTGAGGTGCAGATGCCGGAGGTGTAGATGCCGGAGATGCGGACATGGCTGCGGCGGGCGCGGATGCGGGCGGCGCATCGGCTGGCGGATTGCCAAGCGGCATTTGCGCCGGCGCTGCCGCCTCGGGCCGTTGCTGGGATGCAGAACGCCGGTTGCCACCTTGTGGGGTCGGCTTCTTGCGCATCGGCGATTTCATCTGCAGTTCCTGCACATGGGCCGCATAATCGGTGGGGCCGAAATCAGGCTCTCCGTTGAAATCGCGTGCCGAGGGGTGGGCGGCGAAACGCACCGGGTTCAGCTTGAAGTGAACGGCAATCGCCTCGGCCTCGGCCAGGGCGGTCTTGGCGACGATGGCGACCCGCGCGCCGCCGTCCTCCGAGACGAAATCAAACTCGATATCTTCAACCGGGAACGGGGTCGCGGTTTTCAACGCTTCGCGAATTTCGCGCCGCTTGTTGCCACGGCTGTTGGACGGCAGCGCAACGGTCAGGAACATCACCTGGCTTGAGGCGACGACAACGGCGGTGCGGATCGAGTTCGGTTCCAGCCAATCGGCGGTGCGGCGAAGTTCGTCCATGCGCTGCGGGCAGCGGGGATCATCGCGGCGTACCGTGCCTAGCGAGTGCCAGGCCCCGAACCGGCGATGTGACAGCGTCAGCGTGTCGGGTGCGATTTCCAGCGCGAAGGTCGGGTTCATGGTCTGGGCCAAGGCTCAATCTCTCATGTTAGTGACGGGCAGACCCCCAAGTCTGCTGAGGCGACAGACTAGACGAAGCTGCCAAAAAGGAAAAGTCTGTACCAAGGACCCGGCGGTGGCGCGCGTCGTAGACAATGTAGAGTGATCAACAAAAGGAAATGCATCATGTTCAGAGCGTTATTGTTCGTCGTTTTGGCAGTGGCTTCACCGGCTGTCGCGCAAGAGGTCACAGCGGGCCGGATGACCGTCAGCGGTGAAGGTAGCGTGGCAACCTCGCCCGATATGGCCTTGATTTCCTTGGGCGTGACCAGCGAGGCGAAGACAGCTGCCGAGGCGTTGACGGCCAACAATTCGAACATGGCCGCCGTTCTGGATCGGTTGAAGGCGCGCGGGATTGCGCCGCGTGATCTGCAGACCAGCGGGTTATCGCTGCAGCCGCGCTGGGATCATCGCAACACGTTGCCCGATGGTGGTCAGCGGATCGTTGCCTATGTCGTCTCGAATCAGATCACGGTGCGGGTGCGGGATCTTTCGGCGCTGGGTTCGATTCTGGATATCGCCGTTTCGGACGGGGCCAACACGTTTCATAACCTGCAGTTTTCAGTCGCCGAGGACGGCGAACTGATGGACGAGGCGCGCCGCCGAGCGGTTGCGGATGCCCGGCGCAAGGCTGAGGTCTTTGCACAAGCTGCAGGTGTTTCGCTTGGGGCGATCGTATCGCTGGACGAGGTGCAGCAGGGGCGCGGGCCGGTGATGATGGCGCGGATGGAAAGCATGGCCGCAGATGCCGTTCCGGTGGCCGAGGGCGAGGTTGCGATTGCGGCGCGCGTCAACGTGGTGTTCGAAATTGAACAGTGAGGGCAGCCGCGCGATGTAAAATCGCGCGGTTCCTTGCCGGGGGCGGTGGCTGGGACATTCTGCCCCAGACCCCTGAGAGTATTTTTGGCGAAAAGACGAGCGGACAGAGCCTGCCCCGGGCCGGTATCGCGCAGGACTGCGGACCGGACCCGGGGTTTGGGCGTTAGCTGACTGCCTTGCTGAGGGCCTGATCGAGGTCGGCTTTCAGGTCCGCGATATCCTCGATCCCGATGGACACGCGCACCACGTTGGGGGCGGCGCCTGCTGCTTCCTGCTGATCGGCGGTCAACTGGCGGTGCGTGGTCGAGGCCGAGTGGATGATCAGCGAGCGGGTATCGCCGAGGTTGGCGACGTGGCTGAAGATTTCCACCGAATCGATCAGCTTGACGCAAGCGTCATAGCCGCCCTTGACCGCAAAGGTGAACAGCGCCCCGGCGCCGCGCGGGCAGACTTTTTCGATCAGCCCGTGGTAGGGGGAGCTTTTCAGCCCCGCATAGGTGACAAAGTCGATGCGATCGTCTTTTTCCAGCCATTCGGCAAGCTCGACCGCGTTCTCGACGTGGCGCTGCATGCGCAGGGACAGGGTTTCGATACCCATCAGCGTGTAGTGTGCGCCTTGCGGGTTCATCGTCATGCCCAGGTCGCGCAGGCCAACGGCGATGCTGTGGAAGGTGAAGGCCATCGGGCCAAGTACCTCGTGGAACTTCAGCCCGTGATATGCCGGTTCTGGTGCGCTGAGCGAGGGGAACTTGTCGCTGGCGGACCAGTCAAACTGACCGGAATCCACCACGCAGCCGCCGGTGACCGTGCCGTTACCGGTCAGATACTTGGTGGTCGAATGGACGACGAGCGTCGCGCCATGTTCGATCGGGCGGCAGAGGTACGGTGTGGCCGAGGTGTTGTCGACGATCAACGGAACGCCTGCCTTGTCAGCGACTTTGGCCAGCGAGGAGAGGTCGGCGATATGGCCGCCCGGGTTGGCGATGGTTTCGCAGAAGACGGCACGGGTGTTGTCGTCGATTGCGGCGGCGACGGCATCTGCGTCGTCGATGTCGACGAATTTCGCCTCCCATCCGAAACGTTTGATGGTGTTGCTCATCTGGGTGACGGTGCCGCCGTAAAGGCGGGTCGAGACGACGACGTTCTTGCCCGGACCCATCAGCGGGAACAGCGCCATGATCTGGGCGGCGTGGCCCGAGGAACAACAGACCGCCCCGACGCCGCCTTCCAGCGTGGCGATGCGTTCCTGCAGCACTGCGACGGTGGGGTTGGTCAGGCGGGAATAGATGTAGCCAACCTCTTGCAGGTTAAACAGGGCGGCGGCGTGGTCGGCATCACGGAACACATAGGCCGTGGTTTGATAGATTGGCGTCTGCCGCGCCCCGGTCGCCGGATCGGGAACCGCCCCGGCGTGAATCTGCAGCGTGTCGAATCCGTATGTGTTGTCGGCCATGATGGTGTCCCTCGATTTATATGTTGAGGGTTGGTTTAGGCTATTGGATCGCAAATGTGCAACTGTGGGATTGAGGGCTGAGCTTACGGCTGTACCTTACGGACCGCGCGGGCCTCTTTTTTCAGGGCGCGCGATGGTGGGCAGACCTCTTGCAAGAAGCCAGCCAGAGTGCCTGCAAGATTGTCGCGTTGCATTCCGTAGGTCACAAACTGACCTTCGCGTTTGCGCCACACCAGACCGGCATTTTCAAGGACGGATAAGTGTTTCGAAACAGCGGGTTGCGACATCTCGAACCGCTCTCCTATCGCGCCTGCGGTCAGCGGACTTTCAGAAAGGTAGGCCAAGATTCTACGCCGGGTGGTGGAACCGAGGGCCTCGAAGACTTTGTCGGGGGTTGACACGATTTAACCTTTTAACTTATGAGTTATATACTTCATTTACTATATATCTACGCTTATTGGCAGGAGTGCGCAAGATGACCGAATATCTCTCAACAGATCGAGTGTTGGTGCGCGGGCATACTTCGGCCACGAGGGGGCGGATCGTCTGGGTGCCGGCAAAGTCGCTGTGGTTCTTCGCGCATCTGTTGGGGGCCGTCGCGGCGCTGATCTGGTTTTCCAGTTGGGGTGGGTCTGTGGTGTTCGTGGCCCTCAGCGCCATTACCATTTGCGCGGGCCATTCAGTCGGCATGCACCGGCTATTGATTCATCGCAGTTTTCGTGCGCCGATCTGGGTCGAGCGCAGTCTGCTTTGGCTGGGCACACTGGTGGGAATGGCGGGGCCATTCGGAATGATCCGCGCCCATGACATGCGCGACTGGCACCAACGGCAGGTAGTCTGCCCCCCGCATCCGTCCCACGGGGCTGGGTTCTGGCGCGATGCATGGTGGCAAATGCACTGCGAGTATCGCCTGACCAATCCGCCGGACTTGGTCATCGAACCTGAGATCGCGTCCGATCGTTTCTACAAAGCGCTGGAACGAAGCTGGATGTGGCAGCAACTGCCTGTCGCCGTGGTTCTGTTCGCGCTTGGTGGCATTGGTTGGGTTTTGTGGGGCGTTTCGCTACGGATCGTCGCTTCGCTGACCGGGCATTGGATGGTCGGGCATTTCGCGCATCGACGCGGTCATCAAGGCTGGCGTATCGAAGGGTTGCCAGTTCAGGGCTACAACATCCCTGGGCTTGGTCTGCTGACGTTTGGTGAGAACTGGCACGGCAATCACCATGCATTCCCGCATTCCGCGTTGCTGGGGGTCGAGGCGGGGCAGATGGATCCGGGGTATCTGTTTATCCGCCTTCTGGAAGCGCTTGGATTGGCGGGTGACGTGAAAGGGCCGGACGCCGAACCTGCGCGGGATGGTTTGCGCCGGGTCGCTGATGCGACCGAGCAAAGCCCCCTCAGCGCATCCAGAAGCCTTCGCGTTTGATCCGGTTGCGGATCGCGCGTTCGCGACGGGGCAGGTTGTTGCGGTCGAACAGGGCGCGGACTTTTTGGCCGCGACCCTGGAAGATCATGCGCTTGAACGGGTCATAGGCCTTCAGGACTTTCTTGATCTTGTTGGGGGCGGTGACGGCCTCTAACACCTCGACCACATGATCGTTTTCGCGCGCATAAAGCAGGGGCAGGGCGCGGTAGTGACAGGTGATGTCTCCGTCGAGGCCAACGAGGTCCGGACCGGGGCGCCCGCCGCCAAAGCCATGGATCACCAGCGGCAGGGCGATCTGGTCCAGCCAGGGGTCCATGGATTGGCAGACGATCTGCGGGGTCGGGTCGTCGCGGATGGCGCGCATGGTCTCGACCAGCCTGTCGCCGAAGGCGACCGGGCAGGGGCCGAAGAACCATCCGGCGTTGAAATAAAGGTATCTCTGCCAGTATTCGTCCGGCTGATCGGGGTCGAGGCTGCTGTCGAAATCCAGGCCGAATTTGTCGTAGAGCGACTTCCAGGTCTCGGCATAGCCGGGGCCGTAAAGCTCGATCGTTGGCCAGGTGTCGGTGCGGCGCATGCTGGCGGCGGGCGGCGCGGTTGCGATCGGCAAGGCGCTGATCGGGCCGGTGATCAGCGTATCGGTGTCCAGGAACAGGAACGGCTGCCCCTTTGGCAAGGCGGACAGGGCTTCGGCCTTGTTGCCATAGGGATAGCTCTGCCCGAAAACCTGGTTGTCAAAGCCGATAACCTCGGCCCCCAAATCGTGCAGCGCTTGCAGGACCGCCGGGTCGTCGATGCCGGGGTCATTGGGCCAAAGCGGGCCGGGGTTGGGCTGGGCGATGAACAGGCGACCGGCGAAATCTGGGTTGGACTGGCGCAGACTGGCGGCCAGCAGCACAGCCTCATACTGTAACCGCCCGGCTTGTGCGATTGTGACGATGTTGAAGGCGTCGGCCTGTTTCGTCGGTGCGGGCATTGTCAGCGAACCTGTCACATGGAACCGCCCCGGGGTATAGGGGGCGCAGGACAGCTGCGAAAAGCGAAACCTTGGGGAATTGCGATGATCGAGATGATTTTTCTGGTACTGGTGGGTTTTGGCATCGGTTCGACCGAGCCGAATTTCGCAGCCATGGTGCGGCCCCCTGCTGCGGCCGCTGTTTCGCCTTCGGACGTTGGGGCAAATGAACCAGGCGCGGCGCGCACACCCGAAGATCAGACCCCGACCGGGAAGTTTCTTACCGCGGGCGAGGTGCGCCCGATCCTGGATGCAACCCGGGGAAGCTGGATCGCCGTGCGTGATTTCAACGGGCAGGATCTGCTGTATTTCACCCATCTTTTGGCCTGGCGCTGCGGGTTGTGGGAAATCCGCTATGGTCTGAACGGGGCCGCGCCCGGTCAACTGTTCGAGGCTGAGCCCTGCTATGTCGATACCGCCGCCCCCGCGGCGATCAAGGCAGATACGCATCTGCCCTATGTCACCCTGCCGCCGGGCAGTGTGGAAACTGTTACCGTACAACTGCTGTATGACGATGGCGGCACCGACGAGGTGACGTTTGAACGCAAAGCCATCTTGTTGCCCTGACTGGGCAGCGGCTTGGGCGCCGTACCCACGCACGGGTATCAGGCGGTGGCCGAATGAAACCTGCGGGCCGCGCATCTGGCAGATGCGCGAAAAATGCCGGAAAGATGTCGGGTGGCGGCGAAACGCCGCCGAAGAACATCCCCCCTCCACATTTCATCGCTTTACGCTTATCTACCATGGCCTGAGGCAGTAGTGGTGGCAGTGTTATGAGTGGTTCGCGAAGCAGAAAACCGCCGTTAAGGGCGGACGCAAGGCATCCGCGCAAGCCGGTTGGAAAATCGACAAAACGGCGCAGATCGGCGCGAAAACCGGTTCGCAGGGGCGGGTTTATCGGTGCGTTCTTTCGCTGGGTATTCCGCCTGACATTCGGGCTGATCTGGCGCGGCGCGGTGGTGGTCGGGCTGGTTCTGCTGGCTGTAACGGGTTATTATTTCACGACATTGCCGTCTGTTGCGGCGCTTGTGGACGGGCGCGCGCGTGGCTCGGTCGAATTGCGCGACCGCTATGACCAGGTGTTCGCATGGCGCGGTGAACAGTTCGGCGGGCATGTGTCGGCGGCCAATGTCTCGGCCCATCTGCGCAATGCGGTCGTTGCGACCGAGGACAAGCGGTTCTATCGGCATTTCGGCATATCTCCGCGTGGTATTGCCAGTGCGATCCGGGTGAATATGCGGGAAGGGCGTGGGCCACTTCAGGGTCATGGCGGGTCGACCATCACCCAGCAGGTTGCCAAGCTGATCTGCCTTGGCAATCCCTTCGATCCCGGCGCCGGGATGAGCGAGGCCGAATATGAGGCGGATTGCCGTCGCACCACGCTGGTGCGGAAGATCAAGGAAATACCGTTCTCGATGGCGATGGAGGCGCGCTATTCCAAGGAAGATATCCTGACGATCTATCTGAACCGTGCCTATCTGGGCGCGGGTGCGCGTGGCTTCGAAGCGGCCAGTGCGCGTTATTTCGGCAAATCATCGAAGGATCTGAATGCGGCGGAATCCGCGATGCTGGCCGGGCTGCTGGTTGCGCCATCCTATTATGCGCCGACGCGAAACCTTGAACGCTCGCAAGAGCGCGCGTCGCTTGTCTTGGGGTTGATGGAGGATCAGGGCTATATCAGCACCGGTGAAATGCTGGCATCGCGCGACAATCCGGCGGTGTTGTCCCCAGCCGCCGAGGCGCGGGCAGGCGGGTATTTTGCAGATTGGGTGATGGATGCCGGGCCGGATTTCCTGACTGACGAAACCACCGAGGATGTGGTGATCCGCACGACGATGGACCCGGCGATCCAGCAAGCTGCCGAAGATGCCCTGCAGGCGGTGTTCGACACCCGCGTCAAGGAAGATTCGGTCGCGCAGGCCGCAATCGTGGTGATGAGTGCGGATGGTGCGGTGCGCGCCATGGTCGGCGGGCGGCAGTTCCGCGGTGTGACCGGGCAATTCAACCGCGCGGTGATGGCAAAACGCCAGACCGGATCGGCGTTCAAGCCATTCGTCTATGCCGCCGCGCTTGACCTTGGTGCGCGCGAAGATGACGCCGTTGTCGACCGGCCATTGACCATCGACATTCCCGGCTCTGGGAAGTGGAGCCCCGAGAACTATGATCACAAGTTCGTCGGCCGCATCACCTTCACAGAAGCGCTGGCACAATCGCGCAACATCCCGGCGGTCAAGGTCAGCGAGGCGGTCGGGCGCGACAATGTGCGTGAAGTGGCCGAGCGTTTCGGCATTGTCAGCGATCTTGCCAATGGCCCGGCGCTGGCGCTTGGGGCCTCCGAAAGCTCTCTGATCGAGATGACGGGCGCTTATGCCGGGTTCCTGAACGGCGGATCGGCGGTGAACCCCTATGGGCTGATCGAGTTGCGCCTGAAGGGCGATAGTGAGCCGATGATCGGTCAGGAGGGCGGCATTCAGGAGCGGGTGATTTCCCCCGAAGCCGCCGGGCAGCTGGTCTATATGATGAGCCGCGTGATCGACGCCGGGACGGGCACACGGGCGCGTCTGGGTAATCGGCCTGCGGCTGGCAAGACCGGCACCACGCAGGAGGCGCGGGACGCCTGGTTTCTGGGCTTCACGGCGGACTACGTGACCGGCGTGTGGATGGGCAACGATGACAACACGCCGTTGACCGGTGTGACGGGCGGCGGACTGCCTGCCGAGATCTGGCGCGAGACGATGGAACGGGTGCACGAGGGCCTGCCGATATCGCCCTTGCCAACCCATCGACCGGGTCCGCGCCTGGTGGCGTTTGACCAGCAGCTGACACCGCTCGACCCGCCGCCTGGCGAGGTGCACCGCAATCCCGCCCGCGAATTGCCCCGGGTGGAAGAACGCCCCCGCCAGCAGCAGCGCCAGCGCGATAATCCGATCGAACGGGCATTGAATGATGTGCTGGGTGAATTATTCGGCCGCGGCAACTAGGGGCGTGGGGCCAGAGTTCCGGCATGTCCCGTGCCCCTCGGATTTGACCGGTCCGGCGTGCGCCTTCCGCGCGCACCGGGCGCAGGCAGATCCGATAGCAATTCCGGTTTTCAGGATGGCGCTTTTGCCCCGGCCACAGCCGTTGCTGTTTGCCTGCTTTCGTCGCTGAAACCCTCTGACCGATGTGGCGGCGTCACGCGCCCTGTTGCCGTGCGTAAATAGGTGGAATGTTAGGGATCCAGGGTCTGAAGGCTTGGCAAATGACTGCGTGCCGCGCAATGTGGCGGGCAATGACGGATAACCCATTTCGTATCAGGGAGGATAAGACATGAAACTCAGCAAAATGACCGCAATTGCCGCTGCAATGGTCATGGCAGCGGCGCCCGCAATCGCCGCCGAGCTTAAATTCGCCAACTTCACACCGCCGTTCCACACGGTGAATGCCGCGGTCATCGAAAAGCTGAACGCGGATCTTTCGGCGGCCACGGGCGGCGAATTGACTGTGCGCGGATACCATGGTGGAGAGCTGGGCAAGGGACCGGTTGAGCAATACGTCCGTGCCGTGCAGGGCGTGGCCGAGATTACCTGGGGCTTGCCGGGGTATACCTCGTCACAGTTCCAGAAGACGATGATCGCAGAATTGCCTGACACGCTGGGGCTGGATGACAGCGGCTCGGCAGCGATCTGGGCCGCTTATGACGATCATCTTGCTGGCGAGTTTCCCGGCACCAAACCACTAGCGATCTGGACGTCGGAGCCGAACGTGCTGATCATGAAAAACAAGGTCGTTCGCATGCCGTCTGACCTGTCGGGGCTTAAAATCCGGGTCGCAGGCGCGACAGCGGCCAAAGTGGCCGAGGCGCTGGGCGCGACCCCGGTGCAGATGCCGATCAATCAGGTTTACAGCAGCCTGGATACCGGGCTGATTGACGGGGTGATTACCGGTTCGACCGTGTTGAAGGACTTCAAGATCGCCGAGGTTGCCGGCAGCGTTACGACCGGGGCGAACCTGGGCCGTCTGACCTTCTATGTGGTGATGGGGCAGCAGGCTTATGACGCGCTGTCGGACGACGAAAAGGCGGCGATTGACGCGGCCACGGGCCTCGGCCTGTCGCAGAACGCCGAAGACGCATGGTTTACCAAGGCAGCCACAGTTCTGGAGGGCGCGCGCGCCGATGACAATGTTGAGGTTGTGGACCTGACCGAGGCCGAAGCAGCCGCCTTTTCCGAGGCGGTTTCGGCGGTGCGGGATGACTATGTCGCCTCGGTCGGCGGAGAGGCTGCGTTGGCTGCGATGCAGGGCAACTGACGATTGCTGGAACGACTACGCAACATTGCGGACAGGCTGATCGGCCTGGCCGCGAACATCGGCGCGCTTGGCCTGCTGGTCGAGGTTGGCGTGATCGTCGTCGATGTCACCGGGCGCAGCTTTGGCCGCCCACTGTTCGGGTCGCAGGACATGATTACCATGTTTATGGTCATTCTGGTGTTCGGCGGTATGGCGTTATGTGATCGCAACGGCGGTCACATCGCGGTGGACCTGCTGCAACCTCGGTTCTCTGCGACGCTGAACCGGGCCATCGATATCTTGTCGGCGCTGCTGGGCGCGGTGATATTTGCGATGATTGCCTGGGCGATTATCGACAGTGCCCGGCTGAGTGTGATGCTCAACCTGTCAACCAACTTGTTGGAATTGCCCAAGGCGTGGTTTCAATGGGCGCTGGCGGGCTTTGCGGTTCTGACGGCGGCGGGGATGTTGCTGCGCGGTGCCGAATTGCTGTTATCCGGGCGCGACACACGATCCGAGGCGGACATCCCGATATGAGCGTCGAAGCCGCCGGGCTGGCCGGTATTGCATCGCTGCTGGTCCTTTTGCTTTTGCGGGTGCCGGTGGCGTTTTCAATGTTTCTGGTCGGGTTTCTGGGCATCTGGTGGTTGAACGGCTGGAACGCGGCGATGGGGTTGCTGGGGTCCGAGACGTTCACACTGGCGTCCTCGCCTGAGCTGGTGGTGCTGCCGCTGTTTATCCTGATGGGCAACGTCGCCTCGGCCACGGGGATGAGCCGTCAGTTGTACAATGCTGCCTATGCGGCGATCGGCCATGTGCGGGGCGGGCTGGCCTCGGCCACGGTTGTGGGCTGTGGCGGCTTTGCCGCGCTGTCGGGGTCGTCGGTTGCCTCAGCGCTGACCATGGGGCGGGTGTCGCTGTCGGAAATGGAGCGGTTCGAGTATGATCCGCGCCTGTCCACCGGGGTTGTGGCCGCTGGTGGCACGCTGGGCATCCTGATCCCGCCATCAACCGGTTTCGTGATCTTCGCGATCCTGACCGAGCAATCCATCGGGCGGCTGTTCCTTGCGGGCGTGTTTCCGGGATTGCTGCTGCTGGTGGCCTTTGTGGTCACGGTGTCGATCATTTGCTGGTTTCGCCCCGAGGCCGGTCCGCGCGGTCCGCGCACCACCTGGTCCGAAAAGCGGCGCGCCCTGGGCGGGGCGGTGCCAATCGTCGGGGTCATCGCCGTCACCATCGGCGGCATCTATGGCGGCCTGTTCTCTCCGGTAGAGGCGGCAGGCGTCGGTGCGGCGCTGGTGATCCTGTTTGGCGCACTGTCGGGGCAACTGTCGCTGGTTGCATTCTGGGCGGCGGCGCGCAGTTCGGTGGTGACCACGGCGACGGTTATGCTGATCCTGATCTCGGCGCATATGATCAATCCGTTCCTGGCGCTGAGCCATATTCCCGCGCTTATCGGCGAGACCTTGATTGCGCTGGACATCCCGGTTCTGGGTACGCTGCTTTTGATCATGCTGGTTTATCTGGTGCTGGGGTGTTTTCTGGACGGTTTCGCGATGCTGGTTCTGACGCTGCCGATCTTCTTTCCCGTCGTTCTGGAACTGGGGATCGACCCGATCTGGTTCGGGGTGCTGGTGGTCCTGACGCTGGAAATGGGGCTAATTTCTCCTCCGGTAGGAATTAACGTGTTCATCGTCAAATCGGTCGCGCCCAATGTCTCACTCGCCGATATATTTCGGGGGGTTATGCCGTTTTGGCTGGCAATGCTGCTGATATTGCTGGTGCTGATCGCCTTCCCGCAAATTGCGCTGATCCTGCCCGATACGATGTTCAATTGACGCGTTGCATGTCGTCCAACGGCGGGCGTTTGTTCCGCTGCGTGCGAAACCGGCGACGCCAAGCTTTACCTATTGCCAGCCCCTGCGGCCCAACCTACGCTGCTGTCACAAAACTGTTACAAAAAGACCTGGGAGGGATCACCATGAAAAAATTCAAACTGATGCTTGGCGCATCTGCTGTGATGATGACGGCAGCCGGTGCCGCGCAGGCCGACAAGCTGACGCTGTATTGCAGTGCGCAGGAAGACTGGTGCCAGTTGATAGCTAACAGTTTTGAGGACCAAACGGGCATTGATGTGTCAATGACAACCAAATCGTCGGGTGAGACATTTGCGCAGATCAAGGCCGAGAGTAACAATCCCAAGGGCGATGTCTGGTGGGGCGGCACGGGTGACCCACACCTACAGGCAGCTGAAGAAGGGCTGACGGCGGAATACATCTCTCCTATGCGCGATCAATTGCACCCTTGGGCAATCTCACAAGCCGAAAGTTCGGGGAACAAAACGATAGGGGTATATACCGGCGCGCTGGGCTATGGCTACAACAGCGAATTGCTTGCAGCCAACAACTTACCGGCACCAAGTTGCTGGAACGACCTCTTGAAGCCAGTGTTCAAAGGTCATGTGCAAATGGCAAATCCGAATTCTTCGGGCACTGCATACACCACACTGGCCTCGATGGTTCAAATCTTCGGTGAAGAAGATGGTTTCGAATTTATGAAGGGCCTGCACGCCAATATCAATCAGTATACGAAATCAGGTTCGGCCCCGATCAAGGCAGCGGGTCGCGGAGAAACCACCGTTGGCATCGTATTCATGCATGATGCGGTCAAGCAGGCGGTTGCGGGTTTCCCCGTTGAAGTTGTGGCTCCGTGCGAAGGTACGGGCTTTGAGATCGGTTCGATGTCGATCATCGACGGTGCGCGCAACATGGACGAAGCCAAGAAGTTCTATGACTGGGCGCTGAGTGCTGATGCGCAGAACCTGGCGCTTCAGGTGAATGCATTCCAGGTACCGTCGAACACGGGTGCGGAAACATCACCTGCTGCGCCGGACATGTCGACAATCAAGCTGATCGACTATGACTTCAAGACCTATGGGTCGTCCGAGACGCGCAAGCGCCTGTTGAAGAAGTGGGACGACGAAGTTTCGACGTTGCCGCAGTAAGCAGCGCGTAACGTGCGTCAACTGACGTCTGAAAACACCACCCATCCGGTTCTGATCTTCTGGATCGTCGCCGGGTGGGTGGGATACCTCCTCCTCCCCTGGTACGGGATCGAGGAGTTTTTTTCGTTTGAATGGCTGGTCGATGGCTATCCGTTTGACGAAGATTATGCGCCTGCGGGCTTCCTTATCGCACAAGGTAAAAAGCTATGGCTGGCGCCGCTGATCATTCCGCTGGTGCTGTCGCTGTTCGCGCTGGGCAAACCGAAAACCCATCCGGCCTTTGGGACCATTCTGATCTTGTCCGGGGTGCTTGGTCTGGGCTGGCTGACCATCCAGGGCTTCGCCATTGGCATTCGCGGCTTTAACGCGGATTGGCTGAAGGCGCTGTTCGGAGAATTGGACGACCGCCAATTCGGCATGGGCTATGGCGCTTTGCTTTGCGCTGCTGCCTTCCTGTTCCTGTTTACCCAAGGCCTCGCCGCGCGGGGTGCGATCAACGGCGATGTATTTGTCGTCAGTTCCATCGGCGGCGTCATCTTCATCGTCACCGCTTTTGTCTTCTTCCCCATCGCCAAGATGCTGACGGCCGCGTTCATAACCGAGGATGGCGGTTATTCCATCGGCGTCTTCGCCTCAAAATTCTTCGATGACCGGCTTTGGGGGCTGGGCTGTCTAAGCGGCGCGCGCTGCGGGGTGGCGTGGAATTCGCTGTTCCTGGCGGTGCTGGTCGGGCTGATTACCACGGTGCTGGGGTTGATCTTTGCGCTTGTGGTCACACGCTCGGGCTTTCGGCACAAGCGGGCGCTTCGGGCGCTGACCGTTCTGCCGATCATCACGCCGCCATTCGTGATTGGCCTTGCGCTGATCCTGTTGTTCGGCCTTTCTGGGTCGGTCACGGTGTTTTTCGCGGACGTCTTCGGCGTTCAGCCGACGCGCTGGCTGTATGGGTTGCCCGGCATCCTGATCGCGCAAACGCTGGCCTTCACGCCCATCGCCTTCCTCGTCCTGATTGGCGTGGTCGAAGGGGTCTCACCCTCGATGGAAGAAGCGGCGCAGACCCTGCGGGCCAGCAAATGGCAGGTCTTCAAGACCGTCAGCCTGCCGTTGATGCGACCGGGCCTGGCCAACGCTTTCCTGCTGGGCTTTATCGAAAGCATGGCCGATTTCGGCAATCCGCTGGTGTTGGGCGGTAACTTCGATGTGCTGAGTACCGAGATCTTCTTTGCCATCGTCGGCGCGCAATATGACCAGGGCAAGGCCGCCGTGCTGGCCATGGTGCTGCTGTGCTTCACGCTGGGCGCGTTTTATGCGCAGCGCTTCTGGCTGGGCAAGAAAAGTTACACCACCGTTTCGGGCAAGGGCGACAGCGGCGTGCATCCGCATATGCCGCGCGCCCTGTCGATCCCGGTTCTGGCGCTGGCGATGATCTGGGCGGGCTTCACCGTACTGGTCTATGCCATGATCTTCTACGGTTCGATGGTCGAGCTTTGGGGCGTCAACAACACCCTGACGTTCAAGCATTATGTCACGGCATTCTCGTTCCGGATCGAGGATGCGGGCATCCGCTGGTCAGGCGCGGCGTGGAACAGCTTCTGGACGACGCTGAAGATTGCCGCGATTGCCGCGCCGCTGACCGCCATCGTCGGCCTCATCACCGCCTATCTGCTGACGCGGCAAACATTTGCCGGGAAGAACGCCTTTGAGTTCGGCACCATGCTGTCCTTTGCGATCCCCGGCACTGTCATTGGCGTCAGCTATATCCTGGCCTTCAACGTCCCCCCGATCGAGATTACCGGCACCGGCATCATTCTTGTCGTCAGCTTCATCTTCCGCAACATGCCGGTCGGCGTGCGCGCCGGGATCGCCAGTATGTCGCAGCTGGACAAATCGCTGGACGAAAGCAGTCTGACGCTGGGCGCGAATTCCTGGCAGACGTTTCGACGCATCATCCTGCCGCTACTGCGCCCGGCAATCCTTGCCGCGCTGGTCTATAGTTTCGTGCGCGCGATGACGGCGATTTCGGCGGTGATTTTCCTGGTTTCGGCAGAATACGACATGGCAACCAGTTACATTATCGGGCGGGTTGAAAATAACGATTATGGCCTTGCTATCGCCTATTCCACCACGCTGATCTTCGTGATGCTGGCCGCCGTTGGCGCGATGCAGCTGATCGTGGGCCGGACCGAGATTGGCCGCCGGATGAGCCAGTCACGAACGAAAGTCTGAGGGGAAGAACCGATGAAAATCAACTCCAAGGCGGCGCCGGTCAGCTTTCGCAATGTGACCAAGGTCTACGGCAAGGATGTCGTTGCCGTGGACGACATCAATCTAGAGATTGAGGCGGGCAAGCTGGTCACTCTGTTAGGGCCATCGGGCTGCGGCAAGACGACAACGCTGCGGATGATCGCGGGGTTAGAGATGGCGACCAAGGGCGCGATCTTTATCGGCGACCGGGATGTGACGGTTCTGCCTGCGACCGATAGGGACGTGTCGATGGTGTTTCAGTCCTACGCGCTGTTCCCGCATATGAGCGTGATGGAAAACGTCTCTTACGGGCTTGGGTTCTCGGGCTTTGACAAATCCGAAACGCGGGATCGGGCGCAACAGGGCCTCGATCTGGTGGGGCTGAAGGGGTATGGCGACCGGCTGCCATCCGAACTGTCGGGCGGGCAGCAACAGCGGGTCGCTGTGGCCCGTGCGCTGGTGCTGGAACCGCAGGTTCTGCTGTTTGATGAACCGCTTTCAAACCTTGATGCCAAGCTGCGCCGACAAGTGCGCGAGGATATTCGCGATATTCAGCAAAACCTTGGCCTGACGGTGGTTTATGTGACCCATGATCAGGAAGAAGCGCTGGCCGTTTCCGACGAAATCGTGGTGATGCGCAATGCGGCGATCGCGCAGATCGGCAGCCCACGCGACCTTTATGATGCCCCGGCAGACCGGTTTGTGGCCGATTTCATCGGAGAGGCGAATATCATCCCTTGCGAGATCGTGTCGCTGAACGGTGATGTCGCCACGATCGACATCGCGGGCTTTCGCCACAATCTGCCCGCGCGCGGATTGCCGGTTGGGGCCGCGCAGCTGGCGGTGCGGCCGACGCGTCTGGTTCTGGGCGCGTCCGAAGGGTTGGCGATGGAGGTTGAAAAGGCGACCTATGTCGGCAGCCGCATGGAATACACGCTGACGGCACCGTTTGCGACGTTGTTCGCGGTCAGCGAAAACGTGGACGCGCCGCTGGATGTTGGCAGCAAAGTGACCGTCGGGCTGGCCGGGATCGGGCCGGTGCTGTTGGCCGCGGGTTAGGGCCTGACGCCAAAGACCGATCAATCGCCAATCGGTTTCGGCCCGGCGTCTTTTGACAGGGGCAGCAGCGAGGTTCGGATCCGGCGCAGATTCTCGCGGACCTCATCGGGCCGTTTGCGTGCGGCGCCCGCCGCCAGGACATCGATCACCGCCGTGTAGACCAGCCGCGATGCAGAGGGTTTGTAGATGTCCTGATCCTCGGGCAGGTCGATCTGGATCGAGGTGTCGCAGAGCGCGGCCAGATCGGACCCGGTGCGCGTCAGGCTGAGCGTTCCGGCCCCGTATTGTTTCGCGATTGCCACGCTGTCCAGCAGTTCGGCAGGCTGTCCGCTGGAAGAG
>Ga0070726_10000161_pt1 | contig 106758 bp, 97 predicted proteins | sample tdAd471_FD_67275 | JGI IMG/M metagenome (GOLD analysis project Ga0070726, IMG submission 67275) | Marine sediment microbial communities from the Atlantic coast under amendment with organic carbon and nitrate - tdAd47.1 | ecosystem: Environmental > Aquatic > Marine > Coastal > Sediment | place...
CAGGCTTTATACATATACTTTTAGCAATAGCCATCATCTCTATCTTATTAAGAATTATTAGAGGAGAGAAAATATTCAAATGATTTCTGAATAAACAATTAATTATTAACCATTAAAAATTAAATTATCATGGAAAATTCAACAAAGATTATGATTGCTGCTTTAGCAGGTGCTACGGTAGGCGCAGTAACCGCATTATTATTTGCTCCCGCTTCGGGTAAAGAAACAAGAGCAAAAATTAAAGAAAAATATGATTCAGCTAAAGACACCTTAGGTGACCTGGTAGAAAAAGGTAAAAAAATGGCTGAAAATAAAGTAGAAAAGGCAAAACGTGAAGTGGAAAAAGCCAAAGAAAAAGTAGAAAGAGCCAAAGAGCAAGTAGCCTAAGTAATAACCACTGTAAAATATAAAAAGAGAAAAATGGAGTCAAACAAAGATAATTGGGATTTAGCAAAAGAAGGTTTTGAAAATTATGTGTCATCTGCTTATGAGCTTTATAAATACGAAGCCATCGAAAAGACATCTAAGTTTTCTTCTTCAATTGCTACTTCCATTACATCTTATCTAATATTGGGTATTTCATTCTTCTTTTTTCTAACTGGATTAGCTTTTCTTATTGCAGAGCTTACCGGTTTCTTTTACTATGGTTTTTTATCAGTAGCACTGTTGCTATTAATAGTGTTCTTTGCAGTTAGATTAAGTAAAAAATCAGTTAAAAAACAATTTCTTAACTTCTTTATTAAGAAGTTCTTTGAAAAATAATGGAGCCAATGAATCAAGCAATAGAGATAAAAAATTATGAATCTTTTCTTCAGGCTAAAGAAAACCTTTATCTAAAGGCAAAACTTGAAGAAATGAAGATGAAAGAGGGAATCAAAAATGGTATTGCAAACTTTACTGTTGTGAAAGTAGGTTCACTATTAGTCAACAAAATTTCTGATAGTGATGTATTTAAAAAAGTCAGCAATATTGTAAGCACAGCCTCTTTAGTCAAAAACTTATACCAATCATTCAAAGCTAATATGCAATAGTGGTTTTTTCTGTTGCAATATCAAAAGGGGTGGGTCATTTGATTCATCCCTTTTTTAAATCAAAGAATAATTTTTTCACCTAATCCAAACAATTTTATCTCTCGTATGTTTATTATTTAGTTTCATAGTTTAAGATGGTTTCCTACTAGGTAAATAGTTTTTAGTCAAATTCAATATTTACCGCCTTATGGCAAAGTAGGTTTTTTAAGCAGGAGGAGGGCATTGCCCTCCTTCACTATTTATGCATAAAAAAAGCCTACCGGAATGGTAAGCTTTAAATGTTTATTGTGATCGCGAAAGGATTCGAACCTTTGACCCACAGCTTAGAAGGCTGTTGCTCTATCCAGCTGAGCTACGCGACCAACGCTCTATAATGGTAACCTCCTACGGAGATTAGTCGGGGTGGCAGGATTCGAACCTGCGACCTCCTGGTCCCAAACCAGGCGCGATGACCGGACTACGCTACACCCCGCTTCAATAGTTAAAAGAGCTTTTTTAAGCGGCTGCAAAGTTAATAGAATGTTTTTATTATACAACAGATTTTTTAATGGATATGATAAGGATAATTTATATTTGCCTTTATGTTAGCCACAATAACTTTTATAGAACTAAAGTCTCCATTGAAGTTTTTTGCTTTAAGTAAAAATGCGCTTTACATTATTAAGCAATTAAAAACTACCAATTGTGTGAAGTACAAAAGCACAGGAGTTTGGACAAAGCATTATACCATGACTTTATGGGAGAGGGAAGAAGACATGAAAAATTTTGCCCGAAGTGGCGCACATCTTCAAGCCATGAAAATTTCGGCATCTATTGCTAAAGAAATTAAAACACATACCTACTCTACAGATAAGTTACCTAGCTGGAGTGAGGCTAAACAAATTCTTAACAATGTTAAAGGCATACAATATTAAACTTAGCTTTCTGCTGGTATTTGCCAGTGGTTTGTTGCTAAACAGCTGTTCTTGGGTAGAACGGTTTATAATTAAAAATGCAACCAATCAAATTATTGATATTACGTATGAATTAAATCCTCAGGAAAGAGGCTTTGCCTTGTTTCATACTATGCCGGAAGTGTACGAAATGAATTCTCGTAAGGGAATTGATTGGGATAAGAAAAAGGAAATGCAAGATGCGGATACCTCTTATCATAAGGTTAATGTGAAATTACTACCCAATCATGTTTTAATAATAGGAAGCCTGCACAACCAAACTTATGAACGTTACGACCAAGACTTTTTTAACGACCGCCATTTTAACCTAAAACAGCTTACCGTAAAAACAGCAGATGAATTAATAGATGTTACTCCACAAAACTTTGATAAGCAGTTTTACAAAGCAAAAGGTGAGATAGTTCTTTTGGTGGAATAACTATATTTACCGCATGGAAGTAAAAGACAGCAACGGTAATGTTTTAAATGAAGGCGATACCGTATTAGTAATAAAAGACCTTAAAGTAAAAGGCGCTAACATGACCTTAAAAAGAGGAACGCCCATTAAGAACATACGATTAACAGATAGCCCTGAAGAAATAGAGTGTCGTTTAGGAAAAAGCCAACTGGTGCTTAAAACTTGTTTTTTAAAGAAAGGCTAGTTTATATAGAGTTTTAGCCTAAGAAAGAATAGTGCTATTTTTTATTCTTTAAGACTTCATCAGTAAAATGTTGTCGTTGTTTTTTGGTGGAAAACTTTTCATCATTAAATTTTTTTGACTTTCCTTTTGGGATGGATAATGTCGACCAATTTTCATTACAGACCATTTTACCAATAAACACAATTTGTCCGACATGATAGGCATAGTGAGCTAATTGTCTGTTAATGGCTTCTATAACAGTGTGACCTTGGTTTCTAATGTATATTTCTGTTGTTAAATCAGATTGTCCTAGTGGTTTAATAGCATTAAATAAACAATCCCAGCCTTCATTCCATTTATTTAATAACTCTTCTTTAGTCTGAATGTTATTCTCAAACTCTTCGTCTCTTTTACGCCACTCCTTTTCACCATCGCTGGTTAAGAATTCTGTCCATCTAGATAGCATATTTCCCCATAGATGTTTTACAATGATTGCAATACTATTACTTTCCTCATTATATTGCCAAAACAGTTGTTCTTCTGATAATTGTGAAAAAGTTTTTTCGCCTAAAAGTTTATAGTATTCAAATTGCTTTATAGAGCTTGTTAAGTAATCTTCCATCTTTATTGTAATAATGAATTTAGCTAACTTTTTTTTCTGTTATTGTTTTTAATTCCATTAAATTTGTCTTCATTCCTACCTTTAGAGATTTTTTCATTCCTGAAGAACCAAAGCCTTTTAATGACTCTTCAACAACAACTTTAGTTTTATTATTGTCTATCGGAGTTAAGTACCAATTATGAACAGCTTTTATCCACCATATTTTTCCTATCCAACCTAATTCGTTAAATGGATTAACTGTATGAAGTTGAGATTTAATATTTAATCCACTGGCTTTCCATTTAAACTTTTTGTCAACTTCAGTTTTCCCATCAATAAAGGCTTTTTTTACAGCGCTTTGCCAATTGGGCCAATTATTAATATCTGACAAAACGTTAAAAACACTTTCTATTGGTGCGTCAATTAAAATTTCATCTTTTGCATAACATTTTGAATGAGTATCCACTTCAATTTTCATATTCTGTGCATTTAAGTTGGTGGAATATTGTGTTAAAAAAGATAAGGTAATAATTATAAAGTAAATTTTAATTGGCATGTTAATTTTAATATTTAATTAAATGCGAAATTAAATCAATTTAGATTACGTTTTACTAAAAGTAAAAAAAATAGTTATCTAACACTCTAGGTAGATATTTAATTCTCATCAAACTTTAGTGTTTTCTTTTGCATGGCTTCTTGCCAACCCGAAGGGAAGATTGCTAAGTTATGAGTACTTATTTCTTGCATCACTTCTTTTATTCTTTGCTGAATGGCAATAGGAAGCTCGTAAAAGCTTTTATCTACTTGTGTATTACGTTCATGGTCTAGCGTACCATTTTGATGGCGGATGGCTTTCTTTTCGCCATGATAAAAAGTAAGTAGTTTTACCCTTCCATCATCGGTGCCGTTTATGCCGGAAGTACCGTAAACCAAAATAGGCTCAATGATGCCGTCTTTATCAATGTCTTCCAGTTTTAAAAATTTGGTCCAAAACCAAATGGAATACTCTTCAGATACCTGATTGCCTTCACTTAATATAAAATCATTAATGCTCCACTCCAATACAGGGTTTTCATTACTTACATTAATACAAACGGCTCTAATGCTATCTAATTTTGTTTCATGAGCATTATTGTAATAGGCGTGTTCTGACAATACTAAATAATGCGTACCTAGTTTGTCTTTAAAACCATATACCCTGAAAATTGGGTAAGTGATGTTTAATTCTTGCCTAAGCTCTTGGGTAAAATAATCTTCTACCTGCGCTTCATGTAATTGCCAATAATAGCTTTCTTCCTGCTCTTGTGCAATAGCACTAAGTAGCAATAAATAAAGCAATAAGAAGCTAGTGGTTTTCATTAGCTAAAGATAGATAAAAGAAATTTTAAATGTTGAATACTAAGTTTTGAATAAACCTTCTCCCAGCCAGCGCAAGTTTGATGTAGTGTACTTGTGCTAATAAAATAATAAGCTTGTGAGCTTATTTATTACACAACAGGATTTAATTTACGGTAATAGTTTTTGTCATCCAAGTAGAGTAATAACCATTTCCAATTCCTAGGGAAACTTTCCAAACACCAGGGCTATTAAATGTAAGATACACTTCATCAGAATGTGAGCTTGTTCCGCTTGCGCCAACATAAGCTGCTGTTACATTATATGATTGTCCAGGGTCAGTAGTATTTGCAAACGTCCATCCATAACCGCTTGCCGCCCACCATGATAAATCGCCACCTTGTGTAGTATTTTTTAAGTTTACTACGTCAGAGGTAGTTGCCAATGTGTGAGAGGTTGTAAAATCAGCAGTGACAGCTTTTATTGTAACCGAAAGCTTTTCACTTACTTGTTTTGACTTTCCTTTTTCTAAATTCCCTGCAATAGATATTGTTTGTGTTACTTCATAAACACCTGGTTGCCAATAAATATGACTTGGGTTTCTGTCACTATATACTGTATTTGAATTGTTTCCTCCATAATATCCACTTCCTGAATATAAATTGGAATTATTATTGGACGAATTTGTGCCATCACCGAAGTCATAAGTGAAAGTGCAATTTTTTCTCATATCTTCATTATCAAAAAAGTGAATTGCTTCACCAACATATGCTTCTGTTTTATCTGCTGTAAAACCGGCTTTTGGTTTTTTACATGAAACTGTTACCAATAATATAACACAAGTTGCAAAAGATAAGCTTATTGTTTTCATCTATTTAATATTAATAGTTTAAGTAAAAATACGAATAAATCAATTTGTTATCACAAAAAAAAGCCTCACACTGCTGCGAGACTTTTCCTTACTAAGTTTTACTATTACTTTATTTTCTAGGCTCTGTTTTGTTGAACATATACCGGGCAATTTTCCATTCACCGTTTACTTTTTCAAAGACAAATAATTCTCTGTTTGCCTCAGGAATGGTATCTCCGGTGGCATGAATAAGAGTGCTTCCTTTAGAACTGGTAACGGCAAATGCCATATTGCCTTCCACCTGAATTTCTTCAATAAAAAACTCTATGCTCAGTTGAATTTGTGAAAACACGTATTCATACGATTTTAAAATGGCTTCCGAACCAATTCCCGATGGAGCTTCGGTGGGCATAAATATTCCGTCATTGGTATATAGCGATTGCGCTAATTTAGCGTCTGATGTGTTTAACGATTTTTGGTATTCGCCTAATAATTGTTCTATTTTTTCTTTTTCTTGTTTTTCCATGGTTTCTGTTGTTTGAGTTAATGATTGATTAGTTTCCTGATTTTTATTTTCACTGCATGAGGCCATCAGGATTAGCACTAAAGCAGTATAGAATAATTGTTTCATTGTTTTAAGTTTTAATTAAAATAAAGGTGAGGAAACATAACCATGCTTACCTATAAGGTAGTTTAAGAAATACGCTTAATGTAGATTAAGATTGAGCTATTTTTTTACGAATAGTACTAAGGAATTCAGGCGTTACGCCCAGGTAAGAGGCAATTTGAACATTAGATATACGATTGAAGAAATGAGGGTGTCGTTTCAAAAAATCCAGATAACGCTCTTCTGCCGTAGAACTTATGTTTTGAAGAATTCTGCGTTGTGTACTTACCAGCGCATTTTCAGTAAACACCCTAAAAATTCTATTAAATTTTGGGTAATCAACAAAGAGTTTGAGTTGGTCTTGTTTTTCAATTTGAAGAATAACGGAATTTTCTAAAGCTTCAATGTATAGTTTGCTGGGCTCTTCAGAATGGAAGCTGCCAATGTCTCCAATCCACCAATTTTCAATGGCAAACTGCAAATTATGTTCTTTACCCTTTTCATCAACAAAATACATGCGGAAACAGCCTTCCACCACAAAGGTGTTGTATTTACTTATTTCGCCTTCTTGCAGAATAAACTGTCTTCGTTTAATTTTTCGTTGTTTAAAAGCCTCTTCTACAAACACCTTTTCTTCTTTGCTAAGCGGAAGAAAATTTTCGAAATAGTGAATTAATGCTTGTGAGGACATTTTATAAAATTAGTTAAAGATAGATAAAAGAAATTTTAAATGTTGAATGCTAAGTTTTGAATAAAGCTTCTCCCTTGAGGGAGATTAAGAGGGTGAAAGCAATTAAGAATTTAGAATGATGAATTCTTAATTAACTTTTGCCTAGTGGCTAATATCTAGTTTACAAAAAAATGTATAGTTCTGATTTCATCAGGTTTTGGTGAGATGGAGTATTACCTTTGTTTCAGACCTAAAGTTATTTTTGGCTTACATTCATAGCTAGTCCCTTTCAGAAAATGCTTTTCACAATATTCACTATCAATAATTAAAAAGTCAAAATATTGATAATTATATTTTTCCACAAAGATGTCTATAATATTTTTTGCTCTTTTATAACCAATATATTTATCCTTATCTACTTCAGATTTAATCGGAAGTATTCCAATAAGTATATATTTTTTACCAATCAAATCATTTTCTTTCATCATTTCATGAAATTTGCTAATTAGTTTATTAGCCTCCTCTGAAATTTCAGCAGAGTTAACATCAAAAGTAATAGAAAAACTTTCAGGTTTACTATACTTATGCATACTATTAGAACAGCTAAAAAAAAGAACTATTATAATAGAAATGATTTTGAAATATTTATTTATCATTTTGTTTTATCTCCCCCCAAGCTATCGCAAGTTTAACGTAGTGTAACTTGTGCTAAAAATACGAATAAATCAAATTATTGCTGTAAACCCCTTACAATTAGCCTATTTTGTCATTTTGGCAGTGTTTTTAAGGGTTTTTTAACAGTTTTAGGCTAAAATGGGTGATTTTCTGCCATAATTACGTACCTATTTGCTCTTCTGAGGAACCTATTTGTAACAAAAAGGAACCTATTTCTTCTTCTGAGGAACCTATTTGTAACAAACAGGAACTTATTTATTCTTCTGAGGAACCTAAATCTCGAATTCAGGAACGTAAAACTTAGATTCATGAACGTAAATCTTAGATTCAAGAACCCAAATCCTCAATTCAAGTTCGTAAATCTTTGAAACAAGTTGGTGAATCTTTAAAAGCTATTCAAAATCATCATCACTAATCTCTAAAGTGTAACTAACATCACCGTAATTACAAAATTTTTCTTCAGAGATGTTTAGCTTTTCTTTCCAATTACTTCTATTAAATACATCCATATTTAAAACTTTATTAGAATTGGGAGAAGTAATCTCAAGGGTTTCAAAAAAATGTGATACTAAACTATCTTTATAATAATCTTTGTAGCACTGAAGTTTTGTAAACTCTACTTCAAAATTCTCAGAACTAGAAATTCTTTTGTAATAGTTTCGTACTTCTTTTTCAGTATTATAAATAATTTCTATGCTATCAGTAGTACTATTCTTAATAGTGAATTTATAAAAAACAGGAGGCGGTTCGTAAGTACAACTACTTAAGACAAGTATTAGTAACAGTGAAATGAGATGAAGTTTTTTTGTGGTATTCACAGCCAATCTTTAAAACTTAAGTAATTCTTTGTAGAGGCGTTGTAGGGGCAAGCCCATTACATTGTAGTAGCAGCCTTCTATTTTGTTTACGCCTATGTAGCCTATCCATTCTTGTATGCCGTAACTGCCGGCTTTGTCTAAAGGTTGGTATTGGTTAATGTAATAGTCTATTTCGTGCGGAAATAGTGGGTTAAAGTGTACTCGGGTTTTTTCGTAAAAGCTATGCTGTTTGCCTTTGCTTTTAAGGCACACACCGCTTATTACTACATGGGTGTCGTCAGAAAGTTGGGTAAGCATGGCTTTGGCATCTTCTTCATCTTTGGGCTTGCCTATCAGTTCTCCGTGCAAAAACACTACGGTATCGCAGGTAATGAGTAGTTGTTTGTCGGCTAACTTACCATCAAAAGCGGCTGCTTTTAGTTCGGCCAAATAAATAGGTATCTCTTCATTTTCCAACTCATCGGGATAGGTTTCTTCTACTTCTTTGGTAATAATGGTAAAGGGTATGTCAAGGGCTTTTAGCAGCTGGTGTCTTCTGGGCGATTTAGTACCCAGCACTACATCTATATCGCTTAGCTTTTCTTTTAATGGGTTCATATATACAATCTGTAAAACACTACTGCGGCATACAAAATTCCGAAGAGCATCATCAGTTTTAACAAGTTGCCAATTTTATGATAATCTTTTTTGTCTTCAGCAGTAAGTAATTTCATAATTACAAAAACGCTTGGCAGTAATATAGTAATTCCTAAGTAAATACCCGAAAGCACGTCTTCCATTTTGTATTGAAAATAGATAACACCGCTTATTAATCCTACCAGCACCATAGTAAAGCCAATGCTTACAATACCTACTGTTTTAGCGCCCCACACTACGGCTGTGGTGGTGGTTTCGCTAAGGTTGTCGCCATATTCGTCTTCCATGTCTTTTACCATTTCTCGTATTAAATGCAGTAAAAATGCCAACACGGAAAAGCCAATGATGTATCTGAACAATACGCTTAGCACAATGGGAAAATCTTCCAGCGTAATCATTACGCCTTCTTGCATTACAATGGCTTCCTGGTTAAAGCTAAGAAGTAAAAGGTCGTAAAGCCCTGCCGTTAGCGGCACCAATGCGCCCATTAAAGCAACTACGGCATTTCCTAAAAACGGAATGGCTTTAAATGCGGTAGCGTAAAAATACAAGGCACCTACTGCTCCGGCTTGTATAAGTATTAGGTTAAAATTATTGGCTTCAAAGGCGGGATAAATACTTAGCAACAAACCGATAAATGAAATAATGTAATAGCGGTTAAGTGCTACTTCTTCGTTAATATGTTTGTTAATGATGAGTTTATCCGGGCGATTGTACTCATCTGCATCCTGGTCGATGTAATCGTTTATAATATAGCCTCCCGCAGCAATGAATAGGGTCGATAATACCAATGAAAGAAAGGCAAGCTCGTTTAACTGAAACGGAATTTTTACTTGATTTAAAAAAGGATAAATTACCCCAAACCGAATGGCATACATGCACACGGCAATGATTACTAAATTACCCCATCTAACTAAATTTAACCAGTGTTTTACCATGAGAAACAATCCTTATCCATCCACAAACCTTGGGCTTTAAGCAGTTGCTCAAGGATATCTCTTACGGCACCTTTACCGCCATTGTTGTAAGAGATGTAGTGGCATATTTCTTTTATTTCGTGAACGGCATCGGCAGGGCAGCAGGCCAGTGCCACACGTTTCATTACTTCGTAATCGGGCAGGTCGTCACCTACATAAAGCACGTCTTCGTCAGTAAGGCTGTATTTCTTTAGGTAATCTTCGTACACCTTTATCTTGTTGTATGATTTTAAGAATACATCTTGCACACCTAATCCTTCTAGTCTTTCTTTCACGGTTTCGGAGCTTCCTCCGGTAATAATGCCCACTTTTAAGCCTTTCTTTACGGCTAATTGAATGATGTAACTGTCTTTGTTGTGCAGGGTTCTTACCAATTCAGAGTTGGGAAGAAGCGCTACGGTGCCGTCAGTCAATACGCCATCTACATCCAGTAGCACGGCTTTTATTTGTTTATATTTTGAGAGATAATTTTCCAATTATTGCTTCTGTATATTTTGGGTGACAAGTTTATATATTTTTTGCCAATCGGCATTGTCTTCCAGCATTTTCAGTTGTTTTTTTAGGGTGTTGTTGTCTTTTCGTTTAGCAGGGCCGGTTTGTGCTTCTTTGGGTGTTATACGTTGTATTTTGTTGGCAGTTTCTGTAATCAGGGGTTTTAAAAGGTCAAGCGACAAGTTATTTTCTTTCAGGATGTCATCGGCAATAGCGTACATGTGGTTGCTAAAGTTGCAGGCAAACACGGCTGCTAGATGGATAACCTTGCGCTGCTCGTCATCAAGTACAGTTACATTTCCGGAGAGGGCAGAGGCTAGTTTTTTTAGTACACTCAAGGATTTTTTATTAGGACTATACACACAAATGGGAATGTTACTAAAATCTACCTTTTTACTTTTTGAAAAAGTTTGCAGCGGATAAAACACTCCGTAGTTGCTTATTCTCGCTTTCTTCAATACTTCGCTACTTACGCTGCCCGATGTATGTACAATTAACTTTTTGCTTGATTTCAGTTGCTTGGCTACTTTTTCTATCTGGTCGTCATTAACTGCAATAATAATAAGTTCAGCATTTGCTTCCAGTTCACTTAGCGAAACCGATTTGCTTTTTACTTTTTTGGCAAGAGTAGCAGCGTTTGTTTTAGTTTTACTATAAATGCCTATCACGTTGGCTGTTTTGCTTAAGCCATTTGCCAAATGTGTGGCCACATTACCCGAACCTATGATGCCAATTTTAATCAATGATAACCCGATGTTTTATTTTGTAACGATGAAATAGAATAGCTAAAGATAAATTTTAAACACAACATTAAAAACTTCGTTTGCCTTAAACGCTAAACCAATACAGTAGTTTTATAACCAAGGCTCTGTTTTTCTTTCCGTTAATCATAAAGTCAGGATTGCTTAGCGAGCTAAAGTCTGATTCGGCATAATAGTTATCAGTGTAAACAATAAATAAATCACTTAAAGGAGCAAATCGCCATTGCAAACGGCTATTTACGTTTACATTATTCGCTTGTGAGTTATACTGCACAAATAGGTTAAAGAAGAGGCTATTGGTAAGCGTAAGCTCAACTTTAGGTCCGAAAACGGTCCAGCTGGCATCTAAATAAGGGTCGGGCAGTCGTATTTCTGTTTGGTCAAGTCCAAGCCCAAAAGAGCCGTAAGGCTGAAAACGGTAAGAGAACCCAGGGTTTACTCTGTATATTTCACCATTGAAATAACTACCTCCTTCTGCGTAAAAACTGTAAGTAAACTTCTTACGTTGGTCAGAGCCATACCAAATTGCAAATTGATTGTTGCTGTATTCAGTGCCTTCTAGTAAAGGCACACTATCCTTACCTGACGGGTCAAAATCAAAACGAAGAAGTGTATAAATATTTCTGGCTTTAAGCTCTAAGCCCGAAGTGTTAAAGAAGTTAATATTGTAGTTAAATTGTGTAAAAGCATCAATCAGCTGAAGTGAATCGCTTAAATAGGCATCTTCATAGATGCTAAAGTTATGTGAGATTATTTTGTTGGATTTAGGGTAAAAGCGATACGTAATTTCCGGCTCAAGCCTGTAAACTCCAAGTCTAGGAACAAATCCTACTTCGGCATTATAGTTTCTGCCCACATACTCATGATTCCACATCAATCGCCAATTTTGTGTGTTGTACAAGAAAAAGGTAGCGTTAGTACCTTGTCTTCCCGGGTTTTTAGCATCAATGGATTGATGAATAAATGCCTTACCTATAAATTTATTGTCTTTACTGGCATAATTGAAGTCGGCACCAATTACTCTGTTGAAATTAGTTGGGTGATAATAAAAATCACCTGTACTGTCGGTACTTAAAGCTTGCCGATTAACTATAAACGCTGTAATATTAGAGTTAGTAAGTACTTGCCGTTGCAAAACTAATACTGAATAGTTTTGGGTGGGTTGTGAAATACCTCTGTTAAAAGGAGTAGTCATGTTTAAAGCTCCTAATCGCCAGTCTTTGTTTAGCTTACCGCTAAGTCTGGCGCCACCTAGTATAGGTTGTTGCTCATAAATACCGGTGGTGGGATTAAATGCAATGCCTATACGTCTGGAGAAGAAAGGTCTAATTTTACGAAATCCCATATTCCCAAAAAGGTCGGAATTTTCAATAAAGAACTGTCTCTTTTCAGGAAAGAATAAGCTAAATCGGCTTATGTTGGTTACCTGGTTATCTACTTCTACCTGGCTAAAGTCAGGGTTTACGGTTAAATCTAAATTAAGCGATGAGGTAATACCTATTTTAGCATCAAAACCGGCATTTGCTTTATACTGTGTGCCATCCGGGTCTGAAAAATCTTCGGTAACTGCTCCGCTTACATAAGGAATAATAGAAACATTGGTTCCTGACTTGTTTACTTCTTCATCCCATTTTAAATCACCACAAAAGGCAAGCGCTGCAACATTAAAGTTTCTGGGCACCGGACTCCAAACGGATGTTTCGTTTATTTTATAATTGTTTCTGGCAAAATTCATTTTCCAGTTACAAACCCCTTCTTTAAAACGGATGGATTTAAAAGGAATGAACATTTCTGCTTGCCATTTACCTTCCAATATTTTTGCTCTGGAATACCATTTACAATCCCAGTCGGTACTAACTCCAAAGCTTCCTCCACCGCTTAACATTCCTTCACGCTGAACCCCATAAGGGTTGATGCCAAAAGCAAAGCCGTTGGTTAAATCGCCATAAGGGTCAATGCTAAATTGAAAAGCATCAGAGGCAGGAAAAGAGAAATCTCTTTTTAAAGATTGAATGGTATAGCTTTTATCCGGGCGATTGTCGTAACAAATCACTCCAACATAAAGTCCCGCATCGGAGTAGGTAAGAAAGACTTCTGTTTTGGTTTCTGCTAAAGATGTGTCGTAAGGAAGTTGCTGAACAAAATTAGATAGTACTTGACAATCTTTCCAAGCTTGCTCATCCAATATTCCATCTAATTCAATTTCTGAGCTAGCTTTAGAAATATAGTAATCTTCATTTTCTTGTGTATAAGCAATCCAGCTGTAAACAAAAAATAAAACTATGACTAGCGTTGATTTCATTTGGGTATGCAAAAGTAGCACGTATAATCAAACTACAAAGCATAGTTTTGTTTAAAACAGGAGTTCTATAAAGTGAGAAGGAGCCCTCTCGAGCTCCCATAAACTAACACTAAAATATGAAAAAGGATATTATAAGTAAGCTTGTAATTCCTTTGAGGTAGATATTCTTCTTAACTTTCTAAGACCTCTTTCTTTAATCTGTCTTATTCTTTCTCTGGTAAGGCCAAAGTTATTGCCTATTTCTTCTAAGCTCATCTCAGTTTTTCTACCTATTCCGTAGAATAATTTGATAACCTCTCCTTCTATGCCTTTTAATTTGCTAAGGCTAGATTCTAATTCGCTTTTAAGAGATTCTTTGATGAGGTTGTCAGTAGGAGAATCAATATCTTTGTTTTCTAATAAGGAAACTAAGCTGCTTGATTCATCATCTGTACTAACAGGTGCATCAATAGAAACATGTTTTTTAGATATTTTAAGAAGTGTTTCCACTTTTTTCTGATCCATTTCGGCAATCTTGCTTAGCTCTTCGGTAGTAGGTTCTCTTTCGTTTTTCTGAGTAAATTCAAGTGTCATTTTATTCAGCTTTTGAATTTCACCCAATCTGTTGTGAGGCAAACGAATGGTTCTTGAATTATCGGCAGCGGCTTTAAGAATAGATTGTCTAATCCACCATACTGCATAAGAGATAAATTTAAATCCTTTGGTATGATCGTAACGTTTAGCAGCTTCGATTAATCCAAGGTTTCCTTCATTAATAAGGTCTTCAAGGGTTAATCCCGTGTTTTGATATTGTTTAGCTACACTAATTACGAATCTTAAGTTTGCTCTTACTAATTTGTTAAGCGCTTCTTCATCACCTTGCTTAATTTTTTCAGCTAGCCTAACCTCTTCTTGAGCGTCAATCATCTCCTGCTTCGAAACCTCTTGTAAGTATTTTTCAAGTGATTTACTCTCTCTTTTAGTAATCTGTTGTGTTATTTTTAACTGTCTCATAATGATTGAATTATTTTTATAAATCAATGTTCAACTACTAGACGTAAATTTTGCCTTAAAAGTTTCACGATGTTAGAAAATATACGAAGTTGTTGAAGAAACGGATTGTTTCGGCTCAGGAACGGTTACTTTTTCTTATTAATGGTAACGGTATTTCCTTTTACTTTGGTAGTCCAGGTGTCATCAAAAATGTCTTTGATGTAACGTAAGTATATTTTTGAGCGAAGAGAGATATTGCTTGGGTTTTCGTTTTCTCTGAATTCACCGGTAAACTCATACTGGTGAGTGTTGGGGTGTTCAGCGATAAAAGTTCTTATAATTTTGACAATGGTGGTCATTACCCTAAAAACTTCTCCCTTGTTGGTCATTGAGTACTCTTCTCCGTCAAATTCTTCATTTAAAACGCCAAAAACAATGTTTACTGAAAGGATGTCATCTTGTTTTCTGCCAAATCTAACTTCGTATAGAATACCACTATTGGTAGTAAAATGGTAAGTATTACCACTTTTTATTCTAGGTGGAACAATTTCGTATGTTTTGAATTCAGACACCAATGCAAATATGAATTAATTTAGTTAAAGTTCAAATCCAATTTTAAAAAATAGTTATTTCTAAGTTAACTAAGTAATTTGTGTCATTCACTTTTCACATTCTTTAACATAAAGCGCTTTTAGCAGAATACTTTAATGTTAATTTTGTGAAAATTTTTTAAATGAAATTCGGAAAGTGGATTGGCGGTGGACTTGGCTGGGCTTTTGGTGGTCCTATAGGAGCATTAATAGGTTTTGGTATAGGTTCACTAATTGATGGTGCAAGTTATGAAGTAGTTTACCAAAAAGGACCTCAGTCTGTTCGTTCTACTCCTTCAGATTTTAAGCTAAGTCTATTGGTATTAATGGCAGTGGTAATGAAAGCTGATAAAAAGCTTTTAAATGCTGAGTTAGATTATGTAAAGCGCTTTTTAGTGAGGCAATACGGTGAAAGGGAGGCAAAAGAACAGTTAATAGCATTTAGAGATATATTAAAAAAGGAGATACCAGTTAGAGATGTTTGTCTTCAGATAAAACATTTTCTTCCACATGCGTCTAGGCTAGAAATGCTTCATTTATTATTTGGGCTGGCTCAATCTGATGGTAATATTGACCAAACAGAAGAAGATCAAATTCATATTATCTCTAATTATTTAGGAATTAATCAATATGATTATGAGTCGATTAAAGCCATGTTTGTTAAGGGAGGGGCCGCAGATTATAAAATTTTAGAAATAGATGAAAAAGCTACTAATGAGGAGGTTAAAAAGGCGTATAAAAAAATGGCAATGAAATACCATCCTGATAGAGTAGCCGATGCCGGTGAAGCTATACAAAAAGCAGCAAAGGAAAAATTTCAGGCTCTTCAACAAGCCTATGAAAATATAAAGAAAAAGAGAGGGTTTAATTAGCGTTTTTGACTTCCTCTTGTTGTATCTCTGGGAGTCTGTAGCTGTAAATGAAAATTAATCAAACTATAGTTAACTCTTTTGGTTGTATCGTTTTGAAGAACCGTTGTTGGTGTTAAAGGTATAATGTTCACTATATTTGCTGAGATGCTTACATTTAAACACAGAAAACAAAATCCAAACAATGGTATAGCTATTAACTTTTTCATAATCACAAATATAAACCAAAATTAATATTTCAAAAACAAATTAACTTTTTTTAAAGATTGAGGATCACCGAACAGAAGAAAATATTTTATAGTCTTTTATTTCCCGCACTTATTTTACTGGTAATATGGGGAATTAAATTGTTTGAGTATTTTGACAATACCTCTCTGTCTTACTTAGGAGTATATCCCAGGAAAGTGGAAGGTTTAATTGGGTTGATTACCTCACCTTTAATTCACGGAGACTTTTATCACTTAATTAACAACACCATTCCTTTTTTGGTTTTATATTCTTTGATTTATTACTTCTACCGTAATATTAGTTTTAGAATATTGCTATTTACCTGGCTGTTTTCGGGCTTATTTGTTTGGGTTTTTGGTAGAACTTCTCATCATATCGGATTAAGTGGTGTTATTTATGGTTTGTTTGGATTTTTATTGTTGACAGGGTTTTTAAAGAAACAAAATCAACTATTGGCAATTTCATTTATGGTAATTTTCGTTTATGGAAGTATGGTCTGGGGAATTTTTCCTGAGAAGCGAGAAATTTCATGGGAAGGACACATGGGCGGTTTTTTAGCAGGAATGGCAATGGCATTGATTTATAGAAAAAAAGGCCCACAACAAAAGAAGTTTGACTGGCAAGAGGAGGAGGATGAAATTGATGATAATCAACAATGGCAAGAACAGGAGCAAATAATAAATTATACTTATATCCCAAAAGAAAACGAAGATAAATGACTAGGATTGGCTTGCTGTCAGATACTCACGGATATATAGATGATAGAATACTACATTATTTAAATGACTGTGATGAAGTATGGCATGCTGGTGATATTGGAGATATTGAAGTAACCGATAAAATAGCAGAAGCTCATCTTTTAAGAGCTGTTTATGGAAACATTGATGGGGGAGACTTGCGAAAGCAGTTTAAATTAAACGAACGTTTTTTTTGTGAAAAAGTGGATGTATGGATAACCCATATTGGAGGATATCCGGGTAGATACGCACCAAATATCAGAGAATTAATTTACAAGAATCCTCCAAAATTGTTTATTTGCGGTCATTCTCATATTTTGAAAGTAATGTTTGATAAACGGTTAAAGCTTCTACACATTAATCCCGGAGCTGTAGGAAAGCATGGCTTTCATAAAGTAAGAACCTTAGTGAAATTTACCATTGATGGTGAAGAGATTGAAGACTTGGAAGTAGTAGAATTAGGAAAAAAATAAATGCCAAAAGTATTACGTATCATAAATAGATTTAATTTAGGCGGACCCACCTACAATGCTGCCTATCTTACTAAATATTTAGCTCCTGATTTTGAAACTTTGTTAGTTGGTGGAATTCATCAAGAAAGTGAAGCAGACTCTTCATTTATATTAGAAAACTTAGGAATAAAGGCTCAGGTTTTAGACTCAATGAAACGAGACGTGAGCATAAGAAGTGACTGGGATTCTTACAGAGAAATTAAAAGAATTATTAACGAATTTAAACCGGATATTGTGCATACACATGCTTCAAAAGCCGGAGCTTTGGGAAGATATGCTGCTTTTTCATCGGGTGTTCCTGTAACTGTGCATACATTTCACGGGCATGTGTTTCATTCATATTTTAATAAATTTAAAACTAATTTTTACTTAAATCTTGAACGGTATTTAGCTAAAAGAACGTCTAAAATTATTGCAATAAGTGAACTTCAAAAGCAAGAGTTAGTTAATACATTCAAAATTGCTCCAAAAGAAAAATTCTCAGTAATTAACCTGGGCTTTGAATTAGATAGATTTTCTAAAAACAGGGAGGATTTAAGAAAACAATTTAGAGAAGATTACGGTTTAAAAGAAAACGAAATAGCTATTTCTATTATAGGTAGGCTGGTTCCAATAAAGAATCATAAGTTGTTTCTTGAAATGGCTAATGAGCTTACTACTAAGCATAATAACCTTAGATTTTTTATAGTAGGTGACGGAGAATCTAAAGAAGAACTAATAAATTATTGCCAATCTAACAACCTTTCATTTTCAACAAATAAAAATACGAAAGCAGCAATATGTTTTACTTCGTGGATAAAAAATGCAGAATATGCTTTGGCTGGAACCGATATTGTTGCATTGACTTCTTTAAATGAAGGAACGCCTGTTAGTTTAATTGAGGCACAAGCAGCAGCTAAGCCAATTGTGACCTCAAATGTAGGTGGAGTAATGGATGTTGTGTTACATAATAAAACAGCATTTGTACATAATATTTCAGATAAAGAAGGTATGATTAATTCTTTTGAAAGGCTTGTTAAATCAGTCGAATTACGTCATGATATGGGTAAAAAGGGAGAGGATTTTGTGGGAAACCGTTTCTCCGCAACAAGGCTAGCTTCAGATGTCAGAGAACTTTATTATGCTTTATTGGAGGCTAATGAGAGATAAAATCAATACATTTGCCTAAAATCAACACAAACTATGATTTTAAAAGACTTTAAATCAACTATAAAACAAATTTTATTACTGGGTTTTATTGTTTCACTTTATGCTTGTAATCCACTCAATCCAAGCATAATGTTTAAAACAGGGAAGAAGTATAACTTTGATACTCCTGATAGTACAGCTTCCGGAGATTATAGAATACTCCCAAATGACAGATTAAGTATCAAATTATTTGCAAATGAAGGGTTTAAGTTGATTGATTTAACCTCTACTAATCCTGCTTCCTCTGGCTCACAGGACTTTGTTCAATACAGGGTAAACTCTGATGGTACTTGTGAATTGCCTGTAGTTGGACTGGTCAACTTAAATGGATTAACCATTAGAGAAGCTGAACAAAAGCTAGAAAATGTATATGAGAAATTTTATGTAAAACCATACGCAATTGTTTCTATTTTAAATAAGCGAGTTACCATTTTTCCAGGACAGTACGGACAAGCTAGGGTTGTAACTTTGACTAATGATAATGTTTCGTTAATTGAGGGTTTAGCTCTAGCAGGTGGTGTGTCTCCAAATGGTAAAGCATATAGAGTTAAATTAATTAGGGGTAATCCTAAGAACCCTCAAATATTTTTATTTGACTTATCAACTGTTGAGGGGTATAGAAACGCAAATATTACACTACAGGGTAATGATATAATTTATGTAGAAGCTATTCCGAATGTGGTTCGTGAGACAATTGGTGAGGTTGCGCCAATTTTCTCCATCATAACAAGTGCTTTGACAATATATTTTTTGATTAGTAGGCTTTAATGCAAAAAAATAGCAGCAATACTGAGTTTTCATTTTCGGGTCTTGAAAAAGTTGAGCTTCCTAGATTAATTTCAATTTTACGACAGCACAAATATTTGTTTATTGCTGTATTCTTCTTTTCTTTTTTACTGGCTTTTCTTTATTTACGTTATACTCCTCCAATTTATGAGGCATCAACTATTCTTCAAATAAGAAGTAAGAATACTGCAAACCAAGTTTTACAAGTAGATAATATTTATGAGAGTAATGATATATCGGCAGAAATTGAATTGATGCGTTCAAAATATATGGTTGAGCGTGCTATCAATTCTCTTGATTTGGATGTTAGTTATATAAATGAGGGGCAGTTTTTATCCACTAACCTTTATGGTAATCCACCTTTTAAGGTTAATTTCTCACTTTTAGATTCAAGTTATTTGGGTCAAAAATTTTATATAAATTTTTTGTCACCAAAGGAATATCAATTAATGAATTCAAAAATTGGTGTTTTAGAATCGGAAATCTTTAAGGTTGGCGACACCATTTCTTTTGATGGCATAAAACTAAGTGTTTATGGAGTTAATGAATCAAGAATAGATGAGATTATTAACCAAATCAAACAAAACCAATTAGCTTTTGTGTTAAACAGTAAAAACTCTCTTGTGGTTGGCTATATGAATCAACTTGATGTAGCTCTTATGAGCCAGCAAGCCAAAACGGTTAAGGTTTCGTTTGAAGATATGAATCAGCAACTTTGTGCAGATATGTCAACAGCTATCGCCAGCGAGTATTTAAAATATGATTTAGAGCAGCGGAGTAAATCGGCTAGAAATGTACTCTCTTTTATTGATGAACAGCTGGATATAGTTTATAATAAATTAAAGGTTTCTGAAGAGCAAATAGAAGACTTTAAGCAAGATAATAAATTAACAAATCTTGAAGGCTACTCTTCAATTTACTTTGAACGGTTGAATAAATTAGAAAATGAATTGATAGAGATTGATATGCAGTTGTCAGTATTAAAACGACTTGAGAAGACAGTAGCTGAAAATAAAATTTCTAATGATAATTCTGCGATACTTTCATTGCTAGCCGGTACAGAATATGAAAGCGCATTCAGTTCATTATTATCATCTTTAAATCAATTATTGCTTAAAAAGCAAAAACTTCTTTATGAAATAAAACCGGATAACGATGCGATAAAGTCTCTAGACTACGAAATAGAAATTCAAAAGAAAGTTTTACTAGATAATTTAGTTTCTCAAAAATCGAAAATTTCTTTAAAGAGGGGAGATATTGAATCTAAAATCAATGAAATTGAGAATAAATTTCTCAATATGCCTTCAAAAGAAATAGAGTATGCTAGGCTTCAAAGAATGTTTTCTATTGATGAGAAATTCTTTACGCTTTTATTAGAAAAAAGAACAGAATACTCAATTTCAGAAGCCGGATTTGTTCCTGAAAACACCATACTTGAAACGGCTTTAGTTCCTTCAGTTCCTTTTTCACCCAATAAAAAAATGGTGCTGTTCTCTTTCTTTACGGGAGCCATTGTGATTATAATTTTTCTTGTAGCCATTTTTTATATCAGAAATAACAAAATTATTGGGTTGTCTGAAATCACCTCACGAATTAATCCTAAAATAGCTGTACTTGGAATTATTCCAAGGTATAAAGAAAACATACCTGTATCTCAATTGGTAGTTCATAAAAAACCTAAATCGATAATATCAGAGGCTTTCAGAACAATTAGAACGAATCTCCAGTTTATTTTACCTGAGAATGAAACAAAAGTAATTGCTATTTCTTCAACGGTTTCAGGAGAAGGAAAGACCTTTTTCTCTCTTAATACTGCAGGTGTTTTTGCCATGACGGGTAAAAAGGTAGTTATTGTTGATGTGGATATGAGAAAACCTAAAATACATGTGGGTTTTAGTGTTGATAATGCACAAGGGACAAGCACGATTTTAATTGGTAAATCTGACTGGAAAGATTGTGTTTACCACTCGGAAATTGAAGGTTTGGACTATATTACTGCCGGACCAATCCCTCCTAATCCCTCTGAACTAATTATGAAGCCTTCTTTTAATCAGTTTATTAATGAGTTAAAAGCGAATTATGACTTAGTAATTTTAGACACCCCTCCTGTAGGATTAGTTACAGACGGTATCCAGTTATTTAAAATGGTAGATTACCGGGTATATGTTTTCAGGTCTAATTATTCTCAGAGAGATTTTATAGAGAATGTGAACAGAGTTTTTGAAGAATATAAATTTAGCAATTTATCTATTGTATTAAATAACTTTGACTATCATGCGCATTTATATAATTCAGGTTATGGCTACGGATATGGTTACGGATATGGATATAGCTATGGTGGTGGTTACTACGAAGATGTAAAAAAGGATAAAAATATTTTCAAAAGATTGTTTAAGAAATGAAAGTCTATCAGCCAAATGAGATAGAAGGTTTGTTGGTAATTGAACCTAAAGTTTTTGCAGATGAAAGAGGTGTTTTCTTTGAAACTTACAGTAAAAAAATACTAAAAGAAGCAGGGTTGGATGTTGAGTTTGTTCAAGACAATCAATCAAGTTCTAAGAAAGGAGTATTAAGAGGTTTACATTTTCAAAATCCTCCTTACGCACAGGGTAAATTGGTTAGGGTTTTAAGCGGAAGTGTTTGGGATATTGCAGTAGATATAAGAAAAAGTTCTCCAACATATGGGCAATATTATGCTCTAGAATTGAATGATAGAAATAACCTAATGTTTTATCTTCCGCCAGGTTTTGCTCATGGTTTCTACGCACTTGAAGATAACTCAGTATTTTCCTATAAATGTACAAACTACTACAATAAGGAATCGGAAGATGGAATTTTATGGAATGACCCTACCTTAAAAATTAATTGGCCTGATAATCAACCTATTTTGTCTAACAAGGATAAATTATTAAAATATTTTAACGAATTTAGCAGTATGTTCTAGGTATTTATACGGAATGGATACATACATCAAATACGTAGTTTTTTTTATAGCCTCATTTATATTCTCTGTATTGATAAATAAGATATTGCTTACCTTTTCTACTAATCTTGGAGTTAGAAATAAGGAGTTGGGCTTAATCAGATGGGATTCTTTTCAAAAGCCATCACTTGGAGGTATTTCATTTTATATACTTTTTCTACTGTCAATCATAGCTTATCCGATGATTGTAAAAGATGATTTTACATTCATTGACATGTCTTTTATCGGACTAATAAGCGCTACATCTATTGGTTTTTTAATGGGCTTAGCAGATGATGCATATAACACAAAGCCTTTCTTAAAGTTTTTTACTCAAGTACTTTGTGGAGTTATACTTATTATTTCAGGAACATACATTCAGCTTTTTGAAAACAATTATCTTAACTATATCATAACTATATTTTGGGTGGTTGGCATCATGAACTCCTTAAATATGCTAGATAATATGGATGCGGTAACAACCGTAGTTTCCTTAGGCGTGATGCTTTCTATACTTTCTGTTTTGTTTTTCTTTAATTTAGTAGAAGGAGTATATTTTGCTATGTCTTTAGGTGTAATTGCATCATTGGGAGGTTTTTTAATATTCAACTGGCATCCTTCTAAAATGTACATGGGCGATACCGGTAGTCAATTCTTAGGTATCTTATTGGCTGCACTTGGAATAAAGTTTTTATGGAATGCTCCTATAGAAGAATCTGCTTTTAGTGTTAAGCATTTTGTATTGGTAGTAGTGGCATTTTTGCCAACATTAGTAGACACCACAACAGTTACTATCAACAGATTGGCTAGAAAAAGATCGCCATTTGTTGGAGGTAAAGATCATACAACACACTTTCTTTCTTACTTAGGTTTATCTGACAAAAAAGTAGCTTCATTGTTTTTAATTCTTTCATTAATTTCATCAGTACTGGTAGCATTAGGCTATTTTTACATTGAAGAATGGAAGCTTATTCATACTTGCGTTTATTTATTCTATGCTATTGTTATTTTTGTGGCGTTATTTTCAATAACGAAGCTTAAATCAACAAACAAAAAGTATCTGAATAGACTGAGAAAATGAACGTATCCAATGAATTAAACGAAGAAGAATATCTTGAGGTTGAGGGAGCTAGAGTTCATAATTTAAAAAACGTCAGTCTTAAAATTCCCAGAAATAAATTAGTAGTAATTACCGGCTTAAGTGGTAGCGGTAAATCTTCACTTGCGTTCGATACTATTTATGCAGAAGGGCAAAGAAGGTATATAGAAAGCTTTGGTTCCTATGCTCGTCAGTTTTTAGGAACATTAGAAAGACCTGACGTAGATAAAATTTCCGGTTTAAGTCCAGTTATTTCCATTGAACAAAAAACCATTAACAGAAACCCAAGATCAACAGTAGGAACCATTACCGAAATTTATGACTTTTTCCGATTAATGTTTGCCCGATTGGGAACCGCACACTCTTATGTTACGGGAAAACCAATGGTTAAGCTTACCGAGAATCAAATTTATGAGTTGATTTTTGAAAAGTTTAAAGGAGAAAAAATATACATGCTTAGCCCTTTAGTAAAAGGAAGAAAAGGGCACTACAAAGAATTGTTTGAAAGTACCAGAAAGAAAGGATTTACCAAAATACGTGTTGATGGAAAGCTATATGACCTGGCAGATAAAACCAAAGTAGATAGATACAAAATACATGACATTGAATTGGTGGTTGACAGACTGAGTGTTGAGGAATCCTCAGAAAAAAGAATTAAAGAATCCTTACGATTAGCTTTAAAGCTAGGGAAAGGCACTTTTATGGTAATGGAAAAAGACGAAAAAGAAGTGTCTTTTTTCTCTCGTAATTTAATGTGTTTAGATTCCGGTATTGCTTATGACGACCCTGCACCTAACTTATTCTCTTTTAACTCTAATTACGGTGCATGCAGAAAATGCAGTGGATTAGGCGTTATTTCAGAAATTGATTTAGACAAAATTGTTCCGGACAAATCAAAAAGCATTTTGCAAGGAGCTATTGCGCCACTGGGTGCTTACAAAAACAATTGGATATACCAGCAAATAGAAGCCTTAGGTTCTCATTTTGATTTTAACTTAAAAACAAAGTTTAACGAACTTTCGGAAGAAGCCATTAGCTCATTGTTATATGGTTCTTCGGAGCCGATAACTATAAAAAGCAATAGTGGCTTACAGAATTACGAAATACGCTTTGAAGGAATTGTTAACTTTATTCAGCGGCAATCAGAAGAAAACCCGTCTAAAACCATTTTACGTTGGGCAAACAGTTTTATGAATAAAATTGAGTGTCCCGAATGTAACGGAGCAAGACTTAAGAAAGAAGCATTGTATTTTAAAATTGCAAATAAAAACATTGCCGAAATAGCTAAAATGAGTTTAACTGATTTGGCGGAATGGGTAAATACATTATCAGGTCAGTTTTCTGAAAAGGAATTGATTATTGCCAACGAAATACTCAAAGAAATTACTGCAAGAATTAAGTTTTTATTAGAAGTGGGTTTAGATTATCTCACACTTAATCGTTCATCGGCAACGCTTAGCGGAGGAGAAGCTCAGCGGATAAGGCTAGCAACCCAAGTAGGTTCACAACTGGTAGGAGTGATGTATATTTTAGATGAGCCAAGTATCGGGCTGCATCAGAGAGACAATATGAAACTTATTAGCTCGCTGCAAAACCTCAGAGATATTGGTAATTCAGTTTTGGTGGTAGAGCATGATAAAGACATTATGCTTCAATCTGATTATTTAATAGACATTGGTCCCGGTGCAGGCTTGCATGGCGGAAAGATTGTAGCCGAAGGAACTCCCAAAGAATTTATGGATATGCAAACGCCTACCATAGATTACTTAAACGGTTCTAAAAAAATAGAAATTCCTGCCGAGAGGAGAAAGGGAAGCGGTAAATCCTTAAAAATAAAAGGAGCAAGCGGTAATAACTTAAAAGATGTTGATGTAGAATTTCCTCTAGGCAAATTTATTTGTGTAACAGGTGTGTCGGGTAGTGGAAAATCTTCATTAATTAATCACACGCTTTATCCTATTCTTAACCAGTTTGTGTATAACGGAGTAAAAGAACCTTTACCTTACAAAAAAATAGAAGGACTAAAAGAAATAGATAAGGTAGTAGTAATTGACCAAGCCCCAATTGGTCGTACACCAAGGTCTAATCCGGCTACTTATACCAATGTGTTTAACGATATTCGTCTGCTGTATTCAATGTTAACCGAAGCTAAGATAAGAGGATACAAGCCCGGGCGTTTTTCTTTTAACGTAAAAGGCGGAAGATGCGAAACTTGTCAGGGAGCAGGCGTAAAAACCATTGAAATGAACTTTTTACCCGATGTAATGGTAGAATGTTCAGAATGTAATGGTAAAAGATACAACAGAGAAACCCTTGAAGTAAGGTTTAAAGGCAAATCTATTTCAGATGTGTTGGCAATGCCCATAGCAGATGCGTTGGAGTTTTTTGAAAACCAACCTCAAATAAAATTACGCATACAAACGTTAAACGATGTAGGCTTGGGTTACGTAAAACTTGGACAACCCGCTCCAACATTAAGTGGTGGAGAGGCGCAGCGTATAAAACTAGCCACTGAATTATCTAAAAAACAAACCGGTAAAACGGTATATATTTTAGACGAGCCTACTACGGGTTTGCATTTTGATGACATAAAAATGTTGTTGAAAGTGTTGAATGATTTAGTAGATTTGGGCAATACGGTAATTGTTATAGAACACAATATGGATGTGGTAAAGTCAGCTGATTATATTATTGATATTGGTCCCGAAGGAGGTGAGGGAGGCGGAGAAATTGTAGCCGTTGGAGCTCCTGAAGAAATTATAAAATCGAAAAAAAGTTATACTGCAAAATTTTTAAAAGATGAGCTCAATGGATAACGAAGAAGACAGAATTAGAGACAAGTTTGAAAACAAAGAATGGAACGAGATAAAAGCCAACGATTCCTGGGCGGTTTTTAAAATGATGAGTGAGATGGTAGAAGGCTTTGAAAAGCTTTCCAGAATCGGGCCATGCGTTTCTATCTTTGGTTCGGCACGTACCAAGCCCGACAATAAATACTACCAACTGGCGGTAGAGATAGGAAACAAACTCACGCAACATGGTTACGGTGTAATTACAGGTGGCGGGCCCGGTATTATGGAGGCCGGTAACAAAGGTGCAAGTGAAGGCAAAGGAAGATCGGTAGGGATTAATATTGATTTACCGTTTGAACAGCGAGCCAATTCATATGTTGACTCTGATAAGCTACTTTCACTAGATTATTTCTTTGTAAGAAAAGTAATGTTTATGAAGTACTCACAGGGCTTTATTATTTTGCCCGGAGGCTTTGGTACGTTAGATGAATTGTTTGAAGCTATTACCCTAATCCAAACCAAAAAGATTGGTAAATTTCCGATTATACTTATCGGAAAAAATTATTGGGAAGGTTTGTTTGATTGGGTAAAAAAACAGTTGCTAGAAGCAGAAAATAACATTTCGCCCGAAGACTTAGACTTGTTTAGGTTGGTAGAAACTGCCGATGAGGCCGTACAAATCATTGACGATTTCTACAAAAAGTACACACTCAAGCCAAACTTCTAGTCATTTTCATTTATGAAGCTCGTTGCACAAGCTATTTACTTCGTTAGCGAACTTAATTTCTTGGCAGAGCAAGCAAATAAGTAAAAAAAGCTAGTTAATAAGTTGAAAGAGCAAGAAAATAAGTTGGATTTCCTGGTTCTGAGGTTAAAAGGGCTAGTTAATTTCTTGCTAAGGCTAGCTCAGAAGTAAAAGAGGCTAGAAAATAAGTTAAAAAGGCTAGCAAATAAGTAGCGCTTCCAACAAAATAAGTAGGAGCTTGAAGATAAATAGTTAAACGGCAAAAATTGGGTGAATAATTCTTAATTCTGCATTCATCATTTTGCATTATAACCCCTCTTTTCAACATTTTTCCGTTAATAATTGAATTATAGTGGCTTAACATACGTAGCTATTTCCATTAGATTTGTTTCTGTTATAGAGGCAACTTGCTGTAAATTACCAACAAATGTTGTATATTTCCGACTTGTTTAATCTATAATTCTCAAATTATGAAGCAATTTAAATTATTATTTGCGTCAGTATTATTGGTTGCCATTAGTGCAGCTGCTACTGCTCAGGTGGGTAAATACTTACCTTCTATAGGCGTTCACGGTGGTTCACTAAACTACATTGGTGATGTGGGTAAAAACTCCGGTAGCTTACTTAGTAATATGAAAGTAGGTTATGGTGCCTACCTTGAAAAACGTTTCGGTAATGCGCTTAGTGTTAGAGGAAACTTTATGATGGGTTCAGTGGCAAAAAACCAATTAGACACTTCGGGTTACTGGTCGTTTAAATCTAATCTTACGCAGTTTGACTTATCTATTGTGTTAGATTTCGACAATAATTTATTGATTAACAATACCACAGGCTTTACGCCATACCTACAAATAGGTTTTGGGTATTTACAGTTCGACCCTTACGGAGATTTAAAAGATGCTAATCAAAATTCTTACTATCACTGGAGTGACGGTTCGTTAAGAGATATGCCTGAAGCCGATTCTACCATTGCTAATGCGGTAAGGTTAAAAAGAGATTATACATACGAAACACAATTAACGGATAGTGCCGTAAGTTATGACAGAAACGCATTTGTTATTCCGTTAACCTTCGGGTTAAAGTTTGCCTTGAGTGAATCTCTTAATGCAAGAATAGCCGCTACTTATACCATGACCATGACGGATTATCTGGATAATTATGCAGCTAACAATAACAATGATGCATTTTTCTATACAAGCTTCTCTTTACAATACAATTTTGGTAAAGCTCCTGAAAAGAAAGCAAAACCAGTAGATAAATCAAAAGACGTAGATTTTAAAGCTCTTGAAAATGCCGATGCTGATGGTGACGGTGTAAAAGATATGGAAGATAATTGTCAGGATACGCCTGCTGGTGTTAAAGTAGATAGTAAAGGTTGTCCGCTTGATGATGATAAAGATGGCGTGCCTAATCATTTAGATAAAGAGCCTAATACTAAAAAAGGCGCAAAAGTAAATGCAGAAGGAGTAGAGATTACGGATGAAATGATGCAGAAAGAGCAAGAGGAAAAAGAAACGATTGAGAAAGAGGAGAAAAACTTCAAGAGTAACGAGAAGAAAGAAGATACTTCTAAAAAAGAAACAACTACCAACGTTACAGCTACCAAAACAGATAAAGGAATTGATGTAACTACACTTGAGCCTAAGTATAAGTCATTAGATGGCGACAATAACGGTTATATCAGTTTAGAGGAGTTGAATAAAGGAGTTGACTTATATTTTGAAGGTAAAACGGACATTAATTTAGAAGAATTAAATAACCTGGTCGATACCTACTTTAAGTAGCATTGTATAGCTGCAACGGTAGTCGACCATAATTTTTATGTATGATAAAGACTGCTGTTGTAGCTATTAACTTAGCTAGCTTATTCTTGCTTAATTTATATTTTGGTCAAAATGTTGACGCTACTTCCGACTTTCCCACTGAAGTAACACCATCAACTGAATACACCGTTTCAATTAAAATTACAAAAGAAGACATTGATGGCTTTGCAAAAGTAGAGCAGGAATTGCCTGTTGGTTTTGAAAGTGCCGAACCCATAGAAACACAAGGCGCTACTTTTACTTTTAAAGACCAGAAAGTAAAGTTTATCTGGATGGCATTGCCTCCGGCTAGTGAAATTACGGTAAAGTACAAAGTAAAAACTTCGGCTAATATATCAGGAACCTATAATGTTACAGGTAGATTTTCATACATCCACAATAATGAAAGAACCAATTTAGATATACCCGAAACCAACGGAAAAGTGCAAGAAGAAATAGTGGAAAATAATACCACTACAACCACTGACCCTGAAAAAACGGAAGAACCTGAAGTAAAGACACCAAGCTTCACAGCTGAAAGAAGTATTAAGAAAATAGAGGGAAAGCAATATGAAGTATCAATTACTATAAATGCTGAAAACGTTGGCAACTTTGCAAAAATGGAGGAAGTTATTCCCGAAGGCTTTTCAGCTTCTGAGTTAAATTCAAACGGAGGCATGTTTTCATTTTTAGACGGTAAGGTAAAAATTACTTGGATGAGTTTTGTTACAGGCAACTCTACAGTTTCATATCGATTAACTGCAAATGAAAATACCTATGGAACTTTTTCGGTTAGCGGTAAAGTTAATTACATCGCAAATAAAGAAAACGCTACGTATGTTATTAATCCTACATCTATCACAATAGAAAAACCAAAAGAAGAAATAGTTGAAAATACTACCCCTAGTAATAATGAAAATACGACAACATCAGATAACAACAATAATTCAGGGGATAACAATAAAGTAACTAATACACCTAATCCTGAAACAGGTATTTCTTACAAAGTACAAGTGGCCGCCATTAAATCAACTTTTGAGGTAAGTAAATTTAAAACTTACTATAACCTATATGATAAGGTAGATATGGAACTTCACGAAGGCTGGACCAAATATACTGTTGGTAAATTCCCTACTTACAAAAACGCAAGAGATAAGAGAAATGCCGTTTGGTCAGGCACTAAAATAAAAGATGCTTTTGTTACGGCCTACAATCAAGGTACCAGAATTACGGTGCAAGAGGCATTAATGATTTCAAAACAACAGTGGGTTAAGTAATATTTTTACCATATTTGTATCTTAATCTTTAAAATGTCGTATATTTAATCGTGTTTTTAAGAGGTTTAAACATCTTAACATTAGTAACTGCATTAACTTTATGCAGTGTTTTTGCTTATGCGCAATCTGATACCACTTCTTTAGACTCTATTCCAAAAGAGCAATTAAAAGGTCCATCAAAACCATCCATATCATTAGGAATAGGTATGTTGGCGTTTAGAGGAGATATAAGAGATTACGGCTATGGTAATCCTTTAGTAAGTAGGGTAGGGTATGAGTTAATGATGACACAACGTCTTAACGACTTTTTCTTCTTTAAATTTAGAATGATGCATGGTAAGGTTGGTATCAGTGAATCAACTGTAAACCGAAACCTAAACTTTGAATCAAAGCTAACTACAGGTGAGTTAGGCTTGCTTTATAACTTTGATAATTTGTTGCCAAAGAAAAGAAGTGTCAGCCCTTACTTGTCTTTTGGGGTTGCTGCAATTGAGTTCCATTCTAAAACCGATATGGTAGATGCATTTGGAAACACTTATTATTATTGGTCAGACGGTTCTATTATGAATATGGATGAAAACGACCCTGACGCTGCTAATGCCAAAAGAATTCAAAGAGATTATGTATATGAAACAGATTTACGAGAGCAAGATTTTGACGGTAAGGGCAAATATCCCGAAAGAACCTGGGGATTTCCGGTAACGGGAGGTATTACTTTTCACTTGAATAAGCGGATGGACTTTAATGTAACCACAACATACACATACACCTTAACTGATTTAATTGATAATGTGAGTAAGGCTAGCACAGGAGAGTGGGTAAGTGATGTGCCCGGAAATAAAAAGAATGATGCTTATTGGTTTAATTCCGTATCACTTTCTTATGACTTTACCAGAGAATCTAAATCTTCAATCCCTGACGGAGAAAATGAATTCTTTGATTTGCTTGCTTATGACCAAGACGATTATGATGGAGATGGTGTAATAGACTGGTTTGATAAATGTCCTCAAACACCACCCGGAGTTGAGGTAGATGAAAACGGTTGTCCGTTAGATGAGGATAAAGACTTAGTAGCCAATTACAAAGATGATGAGTTGGGAACACCAGCCGGAGTTCCGGTAACTCCAAAGGGTGTTGAGCTAACCGATGAAATGATACTACAACAGTATTTGCAATACTTAGACAGTGCAGCACAATATCAAATGGCTGAAAATACCGAAAGAATTGAACGTAAATTCAACATTAGTGAACAGTTTAAAGCTAAAAATGTAGTAAGATTTGTGGTTAAAGTTGGAGGAGAAAACGGATTGACACCGGAGGAAATGGAAAAATTATTATCTATTCCTGATGTTTCTATTTCTACACAAGATGGTAAAAATTATGTAACGGTTGGAGATTATAATAATGTACCTGATGCCGTTAAGCGTAAAATTGAGTTAACTAAACAAGGTATTAATGAAACAGAGGTTGTGAAGAAAGATAATGAAGGTAATTTAACTTCATTGGGCGATGAAACCAATAATATGATGGTAGATGCGGGCTCAACAAGCTCTTCAAACGAAGATACCGAAAAAGTAATTTACAGAGTTCAAATAGGAGCGTTTTCATCTAAACGACCTAAGGGGACCTTTAAAGGACAAGATGTGCTGGAGTTCTATACTAATGATAATTTGTATAAATATGTTACAGGTTCTTCGAGTACCTATGAAGAAGCTGCTGCCAACAGAGATAAATTAAGAGCGATGGGGTATGAAGGAGCATTTGTTGTGGCCTATAAATCGGGTTCAAGAGCAAAATTATCTGAGTTGGGAGTTACCAGTAATGTTAAGAGTGAAATCGTAAATGAGAATGTCGAAGATCTAAATCCTGATTTAATTGACTTTAAAGTGCAGGTGGGGATATATAAAAATCAATTACCTACCGAAGTGCTGGAGATGTTTCTGTCATTAGAAGATATTAGTCAAACGACATTAGAAAGTGGTGCTACCAGATATACTTCGGGTGAGTTTAAGAGTTACGGTGAAGCTGAAAAATATAAAAACTCTCTAGTTGAAAGAGGCTTGACAAACGCCTTTATTATTTCTTCTTATGAAGGTCAATTAATTTCTGTTGACAAGGCTAAAAAACTAAAACCATAATTTAGGTTTGTTAAGTTTTTGGGAAAAACAATCATTTACACATTACGATATCATTATAATTGGTAGTGGAATAGTTGGTTTGTCAACTGCTGCATCAATTCTTGAGAAGAATCCTAATACTAAAATCCTTGTTCTTGAAAGAGGTGTTTTTCCGACAGGTGCTAGCACAAAAAATGCAGGATTTGCTTGTTTTGGCAGTTTATCTGAAATAGTTTCTGATTTAAAAAAAGCCTCTGAGGAGGAAGTAGTCAATTTAGTGGAAAGACGTTGGAAAGGCTTGCAATTACTTAGGAAAAGACTTGGTGATGAAAAAATTAGCTATCTCAATTATGGCGGCTATGAGTTAATGTTTGAAGAAAATTTACACCTGTTAGACAAAATAGATGAGGTAAACAAACTGTTAAAGCCTATTTTTCAAGATGATGTATATAAAGTCAATGATAAAAAAATAACTCAATTTAGCTTTAATGCTGATAAAGTAAAGAGTATTGTATTTAACAAATTTGAAGCGCAAATTGATACCGGAAAAATGATGAGTAACTTATTACATTATGTTACTTCACTAGGCGCTTCTCTGCTTACGGGTGCTGAGGTGAAAGAAGTTGATAAACACTCATCTAAAGTAATTTTAGTTAATGGAATAGAATTTTTTTCAGATAAAGTTGTACTCTGCACAAATGCTTTTTCTAAACAGTTTTTATCGGATGAATATATAGAGCCGGGTAGAGGGCAAGTATTAGTTACAAAACCTATAAAAGGCCTTAAATTCAAAGGTGTTTTTCACTTTGATGAAGGCTTCTATTATTTTAGAAACTTTGAAGACAGAGTTATTTTTGGCGGAGGAAGAAATTTAGATTTACACAATGAAGCAACTACTGATTTTGGAAATACATCTTTGATATTAGATGATTTGAATGAAAAAATGCGTACAATAATACTTCCAAACCAAGAGTTTGAAGTTGACCAAACCTGGAGTGGGATTATGGCCTTTGGTGAAACAAAAAAACCAATTCTTAAGAAAATTAATGAAAATATTTATGTGGGAGTTAGGTTGGGCGGAATGGGTGTAGCCTTAGGTAGTTTGTTAGGAGAAGAATTAAGTGAAATGATAAAGAATAATTAAATGGCAACAACAGAGATAGCAACAGCAGTAGTAAATAAAATGTATGAAAATGATTTGTTTTCGCAATGGCTGGGAATAGAAAGAGTAATTGTGGAGCCAGGGAGGTGTGTGTTAAGAATGTTGGTTAAAAAAGAAATGACTAATGGTTTTGGTATTGCGCATGGCGGAATTACTTATTCCTTAGCCGACAGCGCATTAGCTTTTGCATCCAATTCACATGGTAAGAAAAGTGTATCGGTGGAAACATCTATTTCTCATATCAAACCTTTAAAAGCAGGTGATTTAATTATTGCCGAAGCAGAGGAAATTAGTGTGACCAATAAAATAGGCATTTACCATATTAAAATAAAAAATCAGAATACAGAATTGGTAGCTAGTTTTAAAGGAACTGTTTACCGAACATCTAAAGATTGGGAGCTATAAGCTACATCTTACAATTCTATCTTTTCCTTGTAGGTCTTTTATAATAGAAATGCTTTGGTAGTTGTGTTTTTCAAATATAGCTGCAGTTTCTTTTCCCAGATTTTCGTTTATCTCAACAAATACTTTACCATCAGTGGTTAAAACATCTTTACCTATTTCCGCTATTCTTTTATAAAAAACCAATGAATCATCTGTTGGAGTGAACAAAGCTAAATGAGGTTCATAATCCAACACATTTCTTTTCATGTTGTTCTTTTCATCAGGATGTATGTATGGCGGATTACTTACAATTACATCTACCTTAATAGCAAGAGGTGTAAATATATCGTGATGAATAAAGTTAATCTCAACACTATTCAGTTCAGCGTTTTGCTGAGCTAAATTCAGAGCTTCTTCAGATATATCTGTTGCGTAAACTTTAGAATTAGGAAGATGTTTTTTTAGTGTTATGGGAATGCACCCACTACCGGTACCAATATCAACAATACTTACACTTTTTGATTTACTTTCATTGATAATTATATCCACAATCTCCTCTGTTTCCGGTCTGGGGATTAATACGTTTTCGTTTATTTTAAAACGTAAACCATAAAATTCCCATTCACCCAATATTTGAGCCAATGGTTTTTCTTTAGCTAATTCTTTGTGCAGATTTACAAACTTTAAAATATCCGATTCTGAAATTTTTTGATTTGGATGGCTTATATAATCTGCCCTATTTATCTTAAGATAATGATGTAGCGCAATAAAAAACATATTCTCTAGCTCTCTTTTTTCATAAATAGAACTGAGTTTTTCAAAAAAATAATTTCTTAGAGAAAATAAGGTGTTGTCTTTTAGATTCAAGCGCTAAATTTATGCCACTAAGGTAAAAAGATTCAACTTTCAACTAAAACATATCTTTGCAAAGTGAATCCACATGAAAAATATATGTCTCGTTGCCTTGAGCTAGCAGAAAACGGCTTAGGTAAAGTTTCTCCCAACCCTTTAGTAGGTGCTGTAATTGTTTATCAAGATAAAATAATTGGAGAAGGTTTTCATGCTGTTTATGGTGGTGCACATGCCGAAGTAAATGCGGTAAATAGCGTCATTGATAAAAGTTTATTAAAAGAAGCTACGCTATATGTAAACCTTGAACCTTGCTGCCATCATGGAAAAACTCCTCCATGTACCAGTTTAATTCTAGAACATCAGATTAAAAAAGTAGTTGTTGGCTCCAGAGATCCAAATGAATTGGTTAGTGGAAAAGGTATACAATTACTAAAAGAGAATGGGGTTGAGATTATCGAAGGAGTGTTAAAAGAGAAGTGTGATTTTTTGAATAGACGGTTTTTTACTTTTCATCAAAATAAAAGACCTTATATTATATTAAAGTGGGCAGAGTCGGCTGATGGTTTTATGGATATTGACAGGAGTAATGGGGAAGTGGGGCAGTATCAACTATCAGGCAAAGAATCAAAACGATTTGTTCATCAGTTAAGGGCTCATGAAGATGCAATTTTAGTTGGGGTTAATACTGTTATTAATGATAACCCAAGTTTAACTGTCAGAGAAGTAATCGGAAAAAACCCGTTAAGAATAGTAATTGATAGGGATTTGAAAATCCCTAGAGATTCTACGCTGCTAACCGATGGAAATAAAACTATTGTCGTTACTACTAAGGAGTTAAATAATTTACCTGCTTCCGTAAACATAATTCAGATTCCTTTTATTAATCCTATTTCTGAAATGCTTAATCATTTATATGAAATGGGAATCTCCTCTCTTATAGTTGAAGGCGGTCAAAAAACCTTACAATCGTTTATTGATTGTAAGGTTTATGATGAAGTAATTACAATTGTATCTAAAGATAAATATCTAGTTAGTGGTAAGTTATCTCCTAAAATACAAAATTTAAGAATCCAAGAGTTGGTTAATATTGATTTAAAAAATATAAATTCATATATTGTTGAAAAAGAGAGTGATATAATTTTAAAATTACTTAATTATAATATTGTAAGATAGTTATATAAATTATTTATTAAAACTAAATTAAAAGTACTACATTTTAGGATTTTAAGTCAAATTTTGTCATTTTTTTGAACAAATATTCTACATTATTTGTTTGGATAAAATAACATAGATACTTTTGTACTCAAATTAAAATCCAATGATGATGAAAAAAATATTACTTTCTTTATTAACTGTTTTTGCATTTTCTATTCAGGCTCAAGTAGTTAGTACGTTTCCTTTAATAGAAAATTTTGACGGAATGGCAACCTGTGGTACAGGTTGTGGTACAGCTTGTCCTTTGTCTAATGGCTGGACAAATGAGTTAAATGATGACATTGACTGGACGGTAGATGCTGGTGGAACAGGATCCTCAAATACAGGCCCTTCTTTTGATAATACTCAAGGTGCGACAGGGAATGGTAACTATGTTTACACAGAGGCTTCTGGCTGTGTTACCGATACTGCTCTTATGACATCCCCATTCTTGAACTTAGTTGGACAACCTAACTTTTTCCTTGAATACTATCACCATTCTTATGGCTCTCAAATTAATAACCTATATGTTGAAGTTTCTAATGATGGAGGGGTTACTTGGACTTTTGTAGATTCGGCAATTGGCGTGCCTCCTGGTATTAATGCATGGCAGTTTCGTCAGGTAAATCTTTCTTCTTATGTTAACGATACAATTAAGGTTAGATTTAGGGGTATATCTGGTACTTCTTTTGGAAGTGATTTAGCTTTAGATGATATAAAGCTATACTCTTTATTTCAAATTGATGCCGGCATTACTTCTTTAGATGCTCCAACAAACCCAATCACTCCGGGATTAAATTTATTTAGTGCTACTATTAGAAATTTTGGCGTAGATACTTTAGTTAAAGATTCAATTGGTTGGAGTGTTAATGGAGTTATTCAACCTTCTGCAGTTTGGTCTGGAAATCTTGCTATAAATCAATCTTCTATCAATAATTTTGTTGGTTCGGCTAACTTACCTACAGGGCTTTCTAAAGTTAAGTTATGGAACAAGCTACCTAATGATAGTGTAGATCAAAATCATGCTAATGACACTATAGAGGTCTTCTTGTGTACTTCTTTAAACGGAATATATACTGTTGGAGGTGTTAATCCTGATTTTACTGATATTCCTGATGCTGTAAATGCGCTGATTCAGTGTGGAATTTCTGGTCCGGTAATTTTTGATATTGCTCCTGGTAATTATACTGCTGATGTTACTATTCCTCCTATTTTCGGTTCTAGTGCTACAAATACCGTTACATTTTTAGGTGACGATACTTCTACTACTTATGTATCGTCAAGTACTATAAGTTTTGATATAGTGGGTGCAGATAATATTACCTTTAAGAAATTCACCTTAAATAATTCAGGAAGTGTTGATGCTTATGGTTTTAGATTAAGTGATACTGCTGAATTTATTACCATAGATTCTTGTAGAATTTCTATGTTTTATACACCTGGCATTTCTGATGTTGTTGCTGTAGGAGCATCTTCAAGTACTACTTCAACTTTTGGAGAAGGGCAAAATGCTAATTGGACAACTGTCTCAAATTGCCATATTACTGGTGGAGAAAAAGGAATTCATTTTGAAGGCCAAAATGCCTTAAATAATATAGGAAATAGATTTATTAATAACCTAATTGATAATGTTGATGATTATGGATTTTATATAGATGATCAGGATTCATTAATGATTTATGGAAATACAATTTCAAATTTAAGAACAGCTAATGGTGCAGATGCTATTTATTGTTTTGACATTCAGACGTTTGATATTTCATATAATACTGCGTATAATGTTCCTGATTGGGGTATTTACATTGCTGATGGAAACTTTTCTTTAGACAAAGTTCCTACAAGCAGAGCTAGAATTGTAAATAACATGATGTCCAGTGTTTCAGATTATGCATTTTATGCAGATGATTTTGAAACAACAGATGTATACCACAATACTTTCCATTCTTCTACTACAGGTAGAACAGCATATTTTAATGATTTAGCCGATATTGATATGAGAAATAACATTTTCTCAAATGATGCAAGTGGTTACGCATTTTATTCTTTAGATCCTATTACTGGAATTACAAATCTTACTTTAGATTACAATCTGTATTTTGGTGCTACAGCCGTAAATAAAATATATGACGGTGGAACCAATCATCCAAATCTTGCTTCATGGCAAACAGCTGTAACTACTCAAAATCAAAATTCTACGGAAACTGATCCGGTTTATTTAAACGGTGGTTCTGACATGCATGTTTTATCTCCTATAGCTAATGATTTAGGAGATAATTCTGTAGGTATTGTAGATGACTTTGAAGGTGATACAAGGCCACTAGGGTTAAATGTGGATATGGGGGCGGATGAATTTACGCCAGATACCGCTAATGCAGCCTTTGTATCTTTTATAAAACCTGATGCAATAATTTGCGGAGATAGTGTTACACCTATTATTGTTGTTGTTAGAAATTTAGCAGATACAATTTTTGGGATGAATATCACTGTTGACGTAACAGGTGATTTAGTCCAAACCTTAAACTACTCATACAACGATACATTAGCATTCAATAACTATGATACTGTAACCGTAGGTACAATAAACACTTATTGGGGTACAAATTATAATTTAACCGCTTATGTTTCATTATTGGGTGATCAAAACCTTTTAAATGATACTGGAAGAATGTCATTTCTTGCGAGACCTTACGAACCTCAGGGCTTAGGTGGTTATTTATGTGATAGTGATACAAGTTATGCTTTATATGCACCATCTCTTCCTGGAACTATGTATGGATGGTATGATACTATTGTTGGTGGTACTTTATTAGGTATGGGCGATAGCATATTTATTCCTAATTATAATAATGTTAATGACACCCTTTATCTTGAGTATTTGAATAATGCGGATAGTTTAACAACTGGTTTCCCTGGTGGAAATGGACAAGTTGGTAATATGTTTGATGTTGTAGCTTTAAATACCGTTACTATTCAAAGTTTTGATGGAAATCTAAATGCGGGTACTCACGCCACCATAAATATTTGGTATAGAACTGGAAGTCATGTTGGTTTTGAAAATAGTTCAGCAGGTTGGACTTTAATAGGAACTGCAACCAATGTTGTTAGTGCTGGAAATGGTGTAGGCACTCCAATCCCACTTCCAATAAATCTGACAATTCCAGCTGGTCAAACCTATGCTTTTTATGTTGAAGCTTCTAATAGTGTAGCTTATACAAATGGAACTGCAGTTGGTAATGTATGGGCTTCAAACTCTGACCTTCAAATATTAGAAGGTGTAGGTAAGGGAGCTAATTTTGTAAGTACCTTTACTCCTAGAAATTGGAATGGAACTATTCACTATGGTTCTACTGGTTGTTCAACTATTCGAACTCCTGTGACCTATACCAAAGATACTAGTGCTACGGCTGCATTTACCTATTCTAGTAGTAGTAATACTGTGACCTTTAATTCTGCTCCTTCAATGCATGAAGATTCAGTATGGTGGGATTTTGGTGATGGTAATTTTAGTAATATGCCTAATCCAATGCATACATTCTTAATAGATTCAACTTATATTGTTTGTATGACAGCGTTTTCTCCATGTGCAAATGATACTGTTTGTGATACGTTAGATGTTTGTGAAACATTAACTCCAAACTTTACCACTACTCCTATGGGGCAAACTATCACATTTAATGATGTTTCTGGTGGACAACCAATTGGATGGCACTGGGATTTTGGTGATGGAAATGACACTACAGGTGTTCAAAATCCAACTCATAAATATGAGTTTGACGGAAGTTATAATGTAACACTTACTGTTTGGAATTATTGCGGTGACAGTGTTTCTTATAATAGCAACACTACTATTGCCACTAAAATTGATGAATTTGCATTTAGTAATGGAGTTAAAGTTTCTCCAAATCCAAATAATGGACAATTTAATATTAGCTTAATATTAATTGACAACGAATCAGTTAAACTTGATGTGATTGACATCACCGGTAGAATAGTTTACACAGAAAATGTATCAGGCAAAGAAGGTCAAAATACAGTGAATGTAAACTTAGCAAATGCTAAAGGCGTTTACTTTATTAAACTGACATCAAAACTTGGAACTGCTGTTGAAAGAGTGGTGATTAAGTAAATAATTAAAATTTATATACTTGATAAAAAAGGTCGCCATTTTGGCGACCTTTTTTTATGTGAGTAGTTTTTTTTCTGTAAATCAATAACTTATTAACAATTTCAAAATATTATTTGTATTAGAAGGGTAAACGGGAGTATCTTCGTACCCTAATTCAAAAAATATCTCATGAAAAAAATTTATTGTTTAGTTATTACTCTGTTGAGCGCAGTGGTATTTTCTAATGCTCAAATAATTCAAAGCTTTCCTCATATTGAGGACTTTGAAGCACAAGCAAACTGTCCTGGTAGTTGTAACGCTGCTTGTAATTTTACCAATGGTTGGTTAAATGAAACTGGTGATGATGGAAATTGGATTACTGATAATGGAGGTACATCATCAGGATCAACAGGTCCTTCTATTGACCATACATTAAAAACTACAACTGGTAAATACCTTTATTTTGAAACCTCATCTCCATGTTACCCTAATAGAGTTGCTAACTTAAGAACACCTCAAATTGATTTAAGCGGAACTAATGCTGTTCAGTTTGAGTTTTGGTGGCATATGTATGGTGCTACTCAAGGTACTTTAGGAGTTTGGGTATCAAATAATAATGGCGCAACTTATACTCAAGTTTGGGGAGATACTACGGATAATCAAGACTTATGGCAAAAAGGTACTGTTGATTTATCATCTTATACAGGAGATACTATTTATGTAAGATTTAGAGGAGTAAGTACTTCTAGCCATACTTCTGATATGGCAATTGATGATATTAGAATTTATGATTTACTTCCTATTGATGCTGGGGTAACTTCTATTGATACTCCATCAACTCCATATTGTACTTTGCCGCCTTCTAGTAATGTGCATGCAACTATTCAGAATTTTGGTACAGATACTTTATTTTCTACTGATATTGCATGGGAAGTTAATGGAACGCCACAAACAACATACAGTTGGTCAGGAATGTTGCTTCAAAACCAAAAAGTTTCTGTAAATATTGGTTCCGCAGCAATAGTTCCAAATGATATAATCAAAGCTTGGACGACTAATCCTAACATGACTAATGAATTTGCGTCAGGTGCAGGTAATGATACAATTTCTCAAAATGTAGGTGCTCCTGCTCTAAATGGTACATATACATTAGGTGGTGGACTAGCTAATTTTCCTACGTTTGATTCTGCTATAACAGCCTTAAATACTTATGGTGTTTGTGGTCCGGTTGTAATTAATGTAAACCCAGGTCAATATAATGAAAGAGTTTCAATAGGTAATATTGCCGGATCAAGTGCTACAAATACAGTTACATTTGATGGCTTAAATAGAGATAGTGTTTTGCTATGGGATGGAACAAGCACAAGTGTTGCAAATTATGTAGTTGAATTAAATGGAGCAACCTATATCACTTTTCGAAATATGGGTATAAGAAATACTTCTCCTACCTACAAATATGTTGTTCATTTTTCCGGTCCTTCTGACTTTATTACATTTGATAATAACTATTTATATAATGATAGTACATATACAACAACTTCTACTAACTCATGTATAGTTTATTCTGGTACTAGTAGTGAAAATACTCGCTTAACTTTTACAAACAATGTTTTAGTTGGTGGATCATATGGTTTTTATATGTATGGAACATCTACAACTTCTTTGTCAGATTTTCTTCGTATTGAAGGTAATACTATTAAGCCCGGGTACTATGGAATGAGATTATATTATCAAAATGCACCCAAGGTTAGAAATAATGTAATTGATATGTCATACTCTTCTTACACTGGTACTATGTATGCTATTTATGAGCAATATTGTGATAATGCATCAGAAATTACAGGAAATATAATTAATAGCTTAAGATCTCAAGCCTCTTATGGAATTTATCTTGGTAATAATGATGGAACCTCTATTAATAAAGGTTTGATTGCTAATAATATGATAGCTGTTGGAGATACAAACTCTACTTCAACTAACTATGGTATTTATCTAACTAATACTGGTCATCAAAATATATACAATAACAGTATTAATGATTTAAATAATGGAACAAACTCAAGAGGTGTTTATATCACAGGTGGTGGTTTAATTAATTTTGTGAACAATAACATTAGTGGTTTTAATGGATATAATTTTTATTTAAACTCATCATTTGCAATTACTGAGTCTGATCACAACAATTTTTATAATAAAAATGGCAATGTTGGTTATTTTAATGCCAATCAAGCCACTTTAGCTGCTTGGCAGTCTGCATCTGGATTTGATGCGAACTCTTTAAGTGCAGATCCTCAATTTTATGCTCCAAATGATTTGCATACTTGTGCAGCGGCATTAGACGGAGCAGGAAAAGTTTTGTCATTAGTTACAATGGATATAGATGGAAACACAAGAAACACATCTACGCCTGATATAGGAGCTGATGAGTTTGCAGCAATGGTAGGATCATTCTTAGGGCCAGACACAGCTATTTGTGCAGGCGATAGCATTACAATTGGAGTGTTTGTACCTGGAACCTATTTATGGACACCAACTGGTGATACAACTGGAACAATAACAGTAGGACCTGGAACTTATTCTGTTATTTCTAGTACAGTTTGTGGTAGTGGTACTGATGCAATTACAATTAATACATTACCTAGCCCTACAGCATCTTTTAATGCTGCTCAGTCTTTCTTAACATATACGTTTACTAATACATCAACCAATGCTACTTCGTATTATTGGGATTTTGGTGATGGAACGAATAGCACAGCAACCAATCCATTGCCTCATGTTTACCCAACAGATAGTACATATACTGTTACCTTAATAGCTTATGGAGATTGTGGAAATGATACTACAACAATGCAGGTAACACCTAATACAGTTGGTTTAGACGAGTTTGCTTTTACAAACGGAGTGGTAATATCACCAAATCCAAATAATGGACAATTTGCAGTTAGTTTAACATTAACTGATAATGAGTCTGTGAAAATGGAAGTGATTGATATAGCAGGTAAATTGGTATATACAGAAAATTTATCAGGTAAAGAAGGTCAAAATACGGTGAATGTTAACTTAGCAAATGCTAAAGGCGTTTACTTTGTTAAACTGACATCAAAACTTGGTACTGCCATAGAAAGAGTAGTTATTAAATAATAAAAATCAATTCAATGATGAGGGTTAGTTAAGTTAACCCTCATTTTAAATAAATAAATCATGAAAAAATCTTTACTCCTTGTTGTTGTTTTATTCATTACAACAATTGTTTTCGGACAAACAGTTCCCGAAATATTATATTATAAATTTGATGGAACTGGTACTAGTGTACCAAATTTAGCATCTTCTCCTCCTGCTGGTACCGCAACTGCAACTATAGTTGGTGGATTGACCCAAAGCGGAACTAACAATGGTCTTTGTGGGGGTGCTTTAGTTGGTGTTGGTGGCTCTAGTAGTACTAATTATGTAAATACAGGATGGAATACAGCTTTAGGTACTGGAGCATGGACGATAATGTTTTGGACAAACAATATTCCAAATAACACAACCTTGCATTATCAATTTGGTGATGCAAGTGCAAGTTCATTTAGATGTTTTAATAATGGTGTAGCTGGGGCTGGAAACTGGATGTTAAGGGGACCTGTAACGGACGTATTATGTACAGGATGCGCTCCTGTTGGAGCTGTTCCTTCAGTTACAGCATTTGTTTACGACCCTGTTGCTGGAAACATCAAAGCTTATCACAATGGAGTGTTAAATAACACAGTAGCTCAAGGTGCATTGAATATAAATGGTGCAAATTTTACAGTTGGTGCTCAAGGAGGATCAACTGGAATGGGAGCTGGACAATTAATGGATGAATTTAGATTTTATAACAGAGCATTACCACCAGCTGAAATTTTAGCAGTAACAGGTGGGTGTTATCCTTTTATTTCTGTACCCAATGATGCTGGTGTTGCAAGTGTAGATTCACCGGATGTATTTTGTGCTGGACCTCAGGATGTTTGGGCAACCGTTCAAAACTTTGGTAACAATCAAATAGATACAGTTACTGTAAATTGGTCATATAACGGAGTTATTCAAACACCTGTTAATGTGTATCAATTAATTGATACTGCAAATGGTACCAATCCTGATAAAATCCAAGTATTATTAGGTAGTAAAACAATTACTACAGTTGATACTATTATAGCTTGGACGAGTATGCCAAATAATCAGATAGATACTGTAACTTCAAATGATACTTCATCTGTTAAAATAGTAGGACCTTCTATGTCCGGTACTTTTACTATTGGTGGTGTTTCCCCTAATTATCCAAACTTTACTTCAGCTGTGGCAGATTTAAATACATTTGGTGTTTGCGGGCCTGTAGTATTTAATGTTAGAACAGGAAATTATAACGAACAGATATCATTAGGTACTATTAATGGTACTAGCTCTACAAATACCATTACTTTTAATGGCTCCGGACGAGATAGTGTGATTTTAAACTTTTCATCAACACTATCAACTGCTAATTATACCATTGATTTAAACGGAGCAAGTTTTGTTACCTTCCAAAATATAGGTATCTATGCATATGGTCAAACCTACGGAAGAGTTATAAATTATTCAGCTACCTCAGATAATATCACATTTGATAACAACTATATAGTAGGAGACACAACTCCAACAACTACTTCTACTAATATGACATTGGTTTACTGTAGTAATGGAAATAACTCTAATAATTCAGTATTTACAGATAACATTTTCAAAGGTGGTTCTTATGCTATGTATATGTACGGAAGCAGTACAACTAGTTTAGCACAAGGATTAGTGGTTGATAATAATTCTTTTTCAGGTCATTATTATTATGGAATCAGAGCGTATTATCAAGATGCTCCTCAAATCAACAATAATATGATTGATTTATCACTTTCACCTTATACAGGAACCATGTATGGAATTTATGAGCAATATTGTGATAACGCATCAGAAGTTACAGGTAACATAATAAATATGTTGAGATCACAATCTTCTTATGGTATTTATCTTGGTAATAATGATGGAACTTCTACTAATAAAGGGTTAGTTTCTAACAATATGGTTGCATTAGGCGATACTAATAACACTTCTAGTACTAATTATGGAATGTACGTTACTAACAGCGGTAATCAAGATATTTATAACAATAGTATAAATGATTTAGGAAATGGAACTAACACAAGGGGAGTATATATCACAGGTGGTGGTTTAATCAATTTTGTGAACAATAACATCAGTGGGTTTAACGGATATAATATTTATCTTACTTCTTCATTTAGTTTAACTGCATCAGATAACAATAATTTTTACAATAAGAATGGAAATGTAGGATATGATGGATCTATTGCACAAGCCACATTAGCTGCATGGCAGTCAGCTACTGGAGGTGACGGAAACTCTGTAAGTGCCGATCCTCAATTTTATGCTCAAAATGACTTACACACTTGTGCCCAAGCATTAGATGGAGCTGGAATGTCTTTATCTTCTATTACAACTGACATTGATGGTGATATTAGAAACGCATCTACACCTGATATAGGAGCAGATGAATTCGCAGCTTTAGTTGGCTCATTCTTAGGGCCAGATACTTCTATCTGTGCTAACGATAGTATTATGATTGGAGTTAGTGTGCCGGGAACATATTTATGGACACCAACTGGAGATACAACTGGAACAGTATGGGTAAGCCCTGGTAGTTATTCTGTAATTGCAAGCACTGTTTGTGGTAGTGGGAATGATGCAATTGTTATTGGTACTTTACCAAGTGCTACTGCTTCATTTACTTCAAGTATTTCTTTCTTAACACACACGTTTACAAATACATCAACCAATGCTACTTCGTACTATTGGGATTTTGGTGATGGAAATAACAGTACATTAACCAATCCTGTACATGTTTATGCTATGGCAGATACCTTTACGGTAACCTTAATAGCTTTTGGAGATTGTGGAAATGACACAACCACTCAACAAGTTACGCCTAATACAGTTGGATTAGATGAATATAACTTTACTAATGGATTAGTAGTATCACCAAATCCAAACAATGGACAATTTGCGGTTAGTATAACATTAGCTGATAATGAGTCTGTAAAAATGGAAGTGATAGACATAACAGGTAGAGTTGTTTACACAGAAAATGTATCTGGTAAAGAAGGTCAAAATACAGTTAATGTTAACTTAGCCAATGCTAAAGGAGTTTACTTTATTAAACTGACATCAAAACTAGGCACTGCTGTTGAAAGAGTGGTGATTAAATAAATAATTTAACAAATCATTATAAAGGGGCTAGCACTGTTAGCCCCTTTTTTTATGATAAGATTTTTATCTTTGTACTAATAAAACTGTTATAATGAAAAATCTTTTATACATCATCCTTTCAATTACTATTATTTCTTGTGGAAATTCTACTGATTCTGAATCAGAAAATGCGTCTATTGATGAATTTAACTCAGAACATACGGCAGTTAAGGAAATTCAGGAGGAGTATAAAGTCTTAAGTGATGAAGTAAAATCTCAACATGAAGAGTGGGCAAGCAATCACAGGCAAAAAATAGCTGATGATGATGTAAGATATATCGAAATGGAAAAGTTACATCAAGAAGTATTGAAGAGTATTGAGGAAAAAATTTCTGAAAATGCTAAGCTAATTTCTTCTAATGAAGAAGCCCTGCTGAAATATCAAAATGGAGAAATTTCTGGAGATGAACTGAATAAAATGCTTACTGATATTAAGACCAGACATGATCAAATAAAGGCAGATATTGAGCAGATAGCAAAAGATAAGGAGCGTTTAACCACTGAACACATGCAAGCTTTAGGCGAGCTTGAAGATGATGGATTTGAAGATGATATTTAACCTGCCATAAATTATGACAGGAAACTCTTTTGGCAAAGCTTTTACACTTACAACATTTGGAGAATCTCATGGAGGCGCTATTGGTGGAATCATTGATGGCTGTCCTGCCGGTTTGGAAATTGATTTTGATTTTATTCAATCAGAATTAGATAGACGTAAACCAGGCCAATCTAAATTAACAACTCAGCGTAAGGAATCTGATAAAGTAGAGTTTTTATCTGGCATATTTGAGGGTAAATCACTAGGTACCCCCATTGGGTTTATTATACTAAATACAGACGCAAAATCTAAAGACTATTCTCATTTAGAAAAAGCTTTTAGACCGTCTCATGCCGATTTTACTTTTTCAGAAAAGTTTGGAATAAGAGATTATAGGGGTGGAGGCAGATCTTCTGCTAGAGAAACTGCTTGTAGAGTAGTTGGAGGCACAATTGCTAAATTACTTCTTCTTAATTATGGAATTAAAATTAATGCTTTTGTAAAAGCGGTTGCATCAATTTCTTTAGATAAAAATTATAAAGAAATTGATGTTACATTGATTGAATCTAATGAGGTTAGATGCCCTGATAATGTTGTGGCAAATCAGATGATAGAGGCAATTAAAAAAGCAAAAAAAGAAGGGAATTCTCTTGGCGGAATAGTAAGTTGTGTTATTCAAAATACACCTATTGGTTTAGGAGAACCTGTTTTTGATAAACTGCATGCAGACTTGGCAAAAGCAATGGTAAGTATAAATGCTGTAAAAGGATTTGAAATAGGATCAGGTTTTGAAGGAACAAAGCTAAAGGGTTCGGAACATAATGATGAGTTCTATAGAAATGATTTAGGAAAAATAGCTACAAAAACTAATAATTCCGGAGGAATACAAGGTGGAATTTCTAATGGTGAAGATATTTATTTTAACGTAGCATTTAAGCCAACAGCTACTATCATAAAAGCTCAAAAAAGTATAGATAATGAGGGTAATGAAATCAATCTTGAAGGTAAAGGAAGACACGACCCTTGTGTTTTACCAAGAGCTGTTCCAATAGTTGAAGCAATGAGTGCGCTGGTAATAGCCGACCATTTATTACGAAACAAAACATCTAAACTATAATTATGAAATGAGCTATCACAAAAAAATAATATCAACTTATATTATAAATAGCGAATTCCATCTAACCTTTAGAAAACAATAAAATATATACAGATGAAAAAGATAGCACTTCATTGGCAAATTATTATTGGCTTGTTATTAGGTGTTGTTTGGGCTGTTTTGTCAGGATATTTCAAGTTTAGTCAATTTACTATTGATTGGATATATCCCTTTGGCGAAATTTTTATTCGATTGCTTAAGCTAATTGCCGTTCCAATGGTTCTTTTTTCCATCATAAAAGGAATTACAGATTTAGGAGATATAAAAAGGCTTGGTTCAATTGGTTTTAAAACCTTAGGAACTTATTTATTAACTACAATTATAGCTGTTACCATTGGTCTAATGGTGGTAAATATAGTTCAACCGGGTAAATTCATTGACCAAAATCAGCGAGTAGAGAATAGAGTAAAATACGAAAAATGGGTGGAGTCAAATCCTAATGTACCAAGACCCGTTGATGGGCAATGTTTTTCGTGCGACGCTAAAAACGCATCAACTATAGCTGATGAAGAAACTGAAATCGATCCAAGCCTTAAGACCAAAATTAGCATAGCAGAAGAAACCAAGGAAAAAGGACCATTGCAGTTTTTAGTAGATATGGTTCCCCAAAACATAATTCTTTCTTTATCTGACAATGGATTAATGCTTCAAATTATCTTTTTTGCCTTGTTTTTCGGAATAGCCTTGGTGCTTATTTCTCCTGATAAATCTAAAATCGTCATTCAATTTGTAGATGGAGCTAACGAAGCTTTTGTTACTATGGTAAACCTGATAATGAAGGCTGCACCATTCTTTGTTTTTTCATTGTTAGCAGGAGTCATTTCTAAAATGGCTGGAGATAATCCAACTAAAATTATTGAGATATTTAAAGGTTTAAGTTTTTATTCACTAACAGTCGTTTTAGGATTAGGGTTAATGTTATTCTTGTTTTATCCTTTAATGGTAAAACTATTATCAGGAATGGGGTATAAGAAGTTTTTTAGCGGAATTGGTCCGGCTCAATTACTCGCTTTTTCTACTAGTTCAAGCGTTGCCACTCTTCCTGTAACTATTGAGTGTGTTCAAGATAGATTGGGAGTTTCTAAAGAAGTCAGTAGTTTTGTTTTACCTATCGGAGCTACCGTAAACATGGATGGTACAAGTCTTTATCAAGCCGTTGCGGTTGTTTTTTTAGCTCAGTTTCACTATATTGACCTGACTTTTGTTCAGCAATTAACAATTGTACTTACTGCAACACTCGCGTCAATAGGTTCTGCCGCAGTACCCAGTGCGGGATTAATCATGATGATGTTAGTGTTGGAATCTGTTGGATTAAATCCGGCCTGGATTGCGATTATTTTTCCGGTAGATAGAATTTTAGATATGTGTCGTACAGTTGTAAATGTTACAGGAGATGCCTCTGTATCAACTATTATTGCTAAATTTGAGGGTAAATTAACCAAAAATTAAAAAAGAAAATCACATGAAGAAAGTTGTCAAAATTGTAGTTGGAATTTTCATAGCACTATTGCTATTAATAGGAATTTTACCTTTCCTTTTTAAAGATAAAATCATACAATTTGTAAAGGATGAGGCTAACAACAATCTTAATGCTGTAGTTGATTTTGGTGAGTTTAATCTTGACTTAATTCATTCATTTCCTGACTTTAGCTTACATATAGAAAATGTAAGTGTAAAAAATGTTGGAGATTTTGAAGGAAAAACACTTGCAAACATTCCTGATTTGAGAGTAAAACTAGACTTAATGAGTGTTATTTCCGGTGATGAAATTCAGATAAAAAGAATTGCCTTAACAAATCCTACCTTTGGGGTATATGTCTTGGAGGATGGTAGAGCTAACTGGGATATTGCAAAACCTTCTACCGATTCAACTTCCACCGAAGAAGAGGAAAGTTCAGGTTCATTTAAACTCGCATTACAAGAGTTCTCTTTAGAAAATTGTGATTTGATATATGATGATAAATCTTTAGCATTTTATATGGATGCCGTTGGACTTGACTATACTCTTTCCGGAGATTTTACGGCTGATTTTACGGCATTAAAAAATACACTTCAAATTGATACCATGAATATGGTGTACGATAATGTTAAGTACCTAAACCAAGTTTTAATTGATGTTAAAGCAGATTTAGATGCTGACCTAAAAAACAGCAGATATACCTTTAAAGAAAATGAATTTAAGCTAAATGAATTGCTGTTTGGTTTAAATGGATGGGTAGATATGTCTCATGAATCAGACATTTCAATGGATTTAGCATTTAGTGCAGAAAAATCTGATTTCAAAAACTTTCTTTCTCTTGTGCCTGCTATTTATGCTAATGATTTTGCAAGTGTAAGCGTAAAAGGAAACTTTGCTTTTAACGGAACTGCTTCAGGTAAATATACCGAAACGGCTTACCCTGCATTTGATTTAAACTTTTTGGTTGAAAATGGACTTATTAATTATCCTGATTTACCAAAGTCTATAGCTAAATTAAATATTGACTTAAACGTTTCAAACCCTGGGGGAACAGATGACCAAACCATTATTGATTTGAAAAAAATGCACATGGAAATGGCAGGAAATCCATTTGATATGAAAATGAGATTAACTACCCCTATTTCTGACCCTAATATTGACGCACACTTTAAAGGAATTATTGATTTGGCAACGGTAAAAGAAGTAGTGCCACTTGAAGAAGGAGAAGAGATGAATGGCGTGATTAATTCTGATATTACCATGGCGGGTAGGTTAAGCTCTATAGAAAAAGAAGAATACGAAAAGTTCAACTGTACAGGAAAATTAATCATAACGGCTCTTGATTATAAAGCAAAAGATTTACCATATACAGTTGCCTTAAATAAAATGAGCTTAGAGTTTTCACCAAAGTTTGTCCAAATGGATGAGTTTGATGCAAAAGTGGGTAAGTCTGATTTTAAAGCCAGCGGTCGATTAGAAAATTTTATTGCTTATGCTTTAAAAGATGAAGAAACGCTTTATGGTAAATTAGACTTTAACTCTTCATTTATGGATGTAAATGAGTTTATGACAGAGGAAGAAGGTGAAGCGACTACTACAGAAGGAGTTGAGGAAGAGCCGCTAACAGTGGTTGAAATTCCTAAGTACATTGACTTTACAATGAACTCTAAAATAGACAGACTTCTTTATGATAATATGGATATTACTAATATGGGTGGAAAAATCATTATAAAGAATCAACAAATGGTAATGGAAAATGTTGGAATGAACCTATTGGACGGTAAATTCACAATGGATGGATATTACGAAACAACCAACCCTGCTGAACCAACTGTAAACTTTAAAATAGGTATGGCAGATTTTGATTTCCAAAAAACTGCTCAAACATTCAATACTATGGTTGAAGCAGCACCAATGTTAGAATATTGTAAAGGAATGTTTTCTACTAAATTAAACTTTTCAGGTAAGTTAGACCAAAACATGGAAATTGTAATGAACTCACTTACAGGAGATGGAGACCTTAAAACAAAAGACATGATAGTGGAAGGTTTTAAACCAATGGTAAAAGTTTCGGAAGTGCTTAAAAACAATGAGTTGAGCAGAATGATTATTGGTAATTCAAATATGTCTTATGAGTTTAAAGACGGTAGATTCTATTTAGACCCATTTGACATGAAGCTAGGAAAAGGTAAGGCAACTATGGATGGCTCTAATGGTTTCGACCAAACCATGGATTACAAAATGAAAGTTGAAATACCAAGATCTGAACTAGGAGCTTTATTTAATGATGCAGCAAACAACGCAAGTAATGCTTTGGCTGGTGCTACAGGAGTTAAAGTGAATTTAAAAGAAGTAATTAAATTTAATGTAGGTATTGGAGGAACCAATACGGAACCTAAAATTACTACTGACTTAAAAGAGGCTCAAAAAGATTTAACGGAAGATATTAAAGAGCAAGTAAAGGAACAAGTAAAAGAGAAAGTAGATTCTGTTAAGAAGGAAATTAAAGAAGATGTAAATAAAGAGATAGATAAAATAATGGCAGATGCAAGGGCTCAGGCAGATAAAATTAGAGCGGAGGGAAAAAATGCCGCAGATGCTATTAGAAAGGAAGGTTATGCTAATGCTGATAAGTTAGTTGCAGATGCTAAAAATCCAATTGCTAAAAAAGCTGCTGAAATTGCTGCGGATAAACTTAGAAAGGAAACTGATGCAAAAGCACAGAAAGTAGAAGATGAAGCAAATAAAAAAGCTGATCAGTTAGTTGCTGACGCACAGACTAGGGCTGATGCTTTAAAGAATAAATAAAGTTTGGCAGAATAATTGAATAATTATCAACATTAAACGTTGAAGCTTAAACTTATTTTACCTTTGCATTGCATGAAACGAATTTGGGTTTACATCTTATTTTTTGGTGCTGTTAATTCTTTGTTTTCTCAAGAAAATCCTTGCTGGGAACCATCTAAGAAAGCTTTAAAAGCTTACGATAAGTATAGGCTACAAAATGGAGATTTGAATTCTAAAATTACACAGTTAGAGCAAATTTATAAAGATTACCCTGATTATGTTGAAGTTCTAGATGAGTTATCATCTCTTTACATTAAAAAAGCTGAGGATGCATATAAATCCCCAAGCGGATTCAGACAAGGTCTTAGTTACGAGAAAACTAGTATTCAAAAAGTTATCAAAATTACTGAGGTTTGCCCCAAATATGCCGGAGCTATTATGTCTTATAAATTAGGCGAGTATTATTACGACCAAAAAAAATATGCAGAAGCAAAAAACTACTTTAAACAATTCTTGGCAAATAATGATTCATATCAGAAAGAGATTGCTGCTGTAAAAAAATATCTCAATAACATCAGTGCCTATGAATTCTTAATCAATAATAAAGTTCCTTTTGAACCGGTTAAAGTAAAAGGCGGAGTTAATACTAAATGGAACGAATATTTGCCAATGCTTTCCCCAGATAACCGATATTTATACTTTACTCGTGAAAAAGAAATTGATACCAAAGCAACATTTGACCGATATCAAAAAGTAGAATTGCTTACAGAAAGCAGAAGAGTAGGAACAAATACGTTCTCTTCCGGGATTGATATGCCGGAAAGATTAAACATTGGTCAGTATCAGGGAGGAACCTCTGTTTCAGTTGATAATAGCTTATTGTTTATCACGGTTGTTAATCTCGAACCTATGAAAGATGGACGTCTCTACGACAATGCAGACATTTACTATTCTGAAAGAAAACAGGGGCAATGGAGTGAATTAAAATCAATCGGTGACCATATTAATGGACGTTTAACCTGGGAAGGTCAACCTTGTATTTCTTCTGACAACCAAACGCTTTATTTCACAAGTGCTCGAGAACAAGATAACTTTGGAGGTATGGATATCTATAAAGTAGAAAGATTACCAAATGGTAAATGGGGAAATCCAATAAATCTTGGAGATTCTATAAATACTACAGGTAACGACAAATCTCCTTTTATGCATGCTGATAGTTATACATTGTATTTTTCCTCTGATGGTCATATTGGTATGGGTGGATTTGATATCTTTTATTCTAAAATGGATGATAAAGGGATTTTTTATTCTCCAAAAAATTTAGGAAACCCTATTAATACAGACAAAGATGAACATGGTTTTATAGTTAGTACAGACGGTAAATATGGCTACTTTGCCTCTAATTTAGATGGAACCAGTTTAGATATTTATTCCTTTGAATTGTATGAATCCGCAAGACCTAAAAAAGTGGTTTTTGTAGAAGGAAGTATTAAATCAGAATCTGGTAAAGTACCCGAAAATGTTGAAATTGAGTTGAAAACCGTTGATTCTGAGCGAACCCAAAAAGGTGTAATAAATGAGGAGACAGGTAGTTATGTCGCAGTAGTAGCGGTAGAAGAAGAGGAAGATGTCTTATTAACTGCTAAAAAGGAAGGCTATGCCTTTACTTCTCAGCTCATTTCTTCTAACGAAAAGGTGATTGGAAAGCCTGTTAAGCAGGAGCAAATGGAGATAAAAGAAATAAAGCCTGAAGAAAAGTACACTATAAACGATATCAATTTTGCTACCAACTCTTATGAGTTGAATAAACAATCTAAGTTCATCTTAAATGGGTTTGTGGAGTTTTTAGAAATCAATCCAACAGTTAAAATAGCTATATACGGACATACCGATAATGTGGGTGATAATAATGATAATCTAATGCTTTCAAAAAACAGAGCCCGTGAAGTTCAAAACTATTTAATAGCTAAAGGAATAAACGAGAGCCGACTTTCTTATGATGGTTTTGGTGAAACCGAACCAATAGCAAGTAATGAAACTGAAGAGGGTAGAGCAAAAAATAGAAGAACAGAATTTTTAATTTTATCTAAATAAAAACCAATTCATTAATATGAAAACTAAATTATTACTAGTAAGTGCAATTACAATAAGTTTAATTTCTTGTAATGACAGTGCTAAAGAAGGAGATGTAGAGTCAAAAAGCGATACCTTGACTGTTGAAACAGAAGTAGATTCATCAATTTTATACATGGGAGAAAAGTTTGATGAGACAAATATTCTTGCCATGGATCAATTTGTTAGCCAAATAGCCGGTCAAGATTCTTTAGAAGCCACCATTAAAGGTAAAATTACAAGCTGTTGTCAGAAAAAAGGTTGTTGGATGACCCTTTCATTAGAAAATGGCGAAGATATGATGGTTCGATTTAAAGATTATGGATTCTTTGTGCCTTTAGATTCTGAAGGTAAAGAAGTAATCATTCACGGAATGGCTAAAAAAGAAACGGTTCCTGTTGATGAACTTAAGCATTATGCCGAAGATGCAGGGAAGAGCCAAGAAGAAATCGATAAAATAACCACTCCAAAAGAAGAAGTTAGATTTTTAGCAGATGGGGTAGTTTTAATGAATAATAAGTAGAACTACGTATTTTTTGTTAAAAATTTGTTTGTTCTAAAAAAAAAGGCATACATTTGCCGCACTTTAAAATTTTAAAAACCAAAAAAAATGAAAAAAGTATTATTATCAATTACAGCTTTAGCACTTGTTGCTGGCTCTATGACTTTCACATCATGTAAAAAAGGTGAAAATGATCCTGCTATATCTTTCAAATCAAGAAAAGGTAGATTAGCTGGTGAGTGGACTGTTTCTTCAATGGAAACGTCTGGAACTGATTCACAAACTTCTGGTAGTACAACTACTACATCTACTAATTCTATGAATTATGATGGAACAACTTTAACAATGGTTGATGCTTCAGGTGGTAACACTACAACTACTAAGAATTCAGTTTCTGATTGGTCTTTCACTTTTGAAAAAGACGGTACTTGGTCTTCAAACATGGCTTGGACTACTACTGAAGTAACTTATGCTGGTTCTTCTGGTTCAGTTACTACTGCAATTACTACTTGTAATGCTTATACTGAAATGTCTTCAGGTAACTGGTCTTTCGTTGGTAAAGATAAAGCAGGTGATTACAAAGGAAAAGAAAGAGTTGTTTTAAACACAACTTCTTCAACTTCTACTTCTCCAGCTTGGAATTGTACAGGTTCTGAGAAAGATTCTCAAACTTCTACTTATGCTAATGGTGAGAATTCTGAGATTTGGGATATCGACCAATTAAAGTCTAAAGAAATCATCGTAATGATGGAGTCTAATATGACATGGTCATCTACACCAAACGGTGGTGGTGGTTCATCTCAGTCTAGTACTTCAACTGGTTCTATGACTTTAACTGCTAAATAGTAGTAATAAATTATAATATTAAAAAAGGCTACTCATTGAGTAGTCTTTTTTATTTATAGGCGTTTCATTACTTTTAGCAAAATTTTAAAATGGAATTAAAAGGTAGTAAAGTTCTAGTTATTGGCGGAGCAGGATTTATAGGTGGCTTTGTAGTAAGAGAACTATTAAAAGAAGAAGTCAAAGAGGTTATTATTTATGACAACTTTGCAAGAGGAAAACATGAAAATATAGAGGAATCACTAAAAGACCCAAGATGTTCAATATTTCCACTAGGCGGTGATGTGAGAGAGACTGATATACTTGATGCTGCAATGAAAGATGTAGATTATGTTTTTCATTTAGCAGCAATGTGGTTACTGCATTGTAAAGACTTTCCGAGAACAGCTTTTGAAGTAAATATAGCCGGCACATTTAATGTGTTAGAGGCCTGTGTTAAGAATAAAATTAAAAAGCTGATTTATTCTTCATCTGCTTCAGTTTATGGTGATGCGGTTCAAGTCCCAATGACAGAAGAACACCCATTTAATAATAAGAATTTCTATGGCTCTACTAAAATAGCAGGAGAAGCTATGTGTACGGCTTATAACGATAGGTATGGATTACCTGTGATTGGTTTGAGATACATGAATGTTTACGGACCGGGACAGGATCAACATGCTGTATATAGTGGTGTAGTTCCAATTATGCTTAACAAAATAGAAGCTAATGAGGCTCCAACCATCAATGGAGATGGAAGTCAAGCCTATGACTTTATATATGTGGAAGACGTAGCAAGATGTAATGTTGAAGCATTAAAAAGTGACGTTAACCTGGGTTTTTATAACGTAGGTACTGAAGTTCAGACAACAATAAAACAATTGTGTGATACAATTTTGGAATTAAAAAAATCAGACTTAAAGGTTATTTATAAACCTTATGCTGAAGATGATGCAAGGCAGTTTGTGAAAAACAGAATTGGTTCAAAACAAAAGGCAAAGCAAGAAATTAATTTTGAATACAATTATTCGTTAGAGCAAGGGTTACAAAAGCTAATAGACTGGAGAATTGCTAAAGGAATTGATAAGGCTTAAAAATGTGTGGAATAGCCGGAGCATATCATTTTTCAGGAAGTAATATTGATAAAGAAGACCTGAATAGGGTTGTAAAAACTTTACATCACAGAGGTCCTGACGGAAATGGGTGTTATTTAGATAATAATATTGGCTTTACTCATAATCGACTTTCTATCATCGATTTATCAGATAATGCTTCTCAACCAATGTTATCCAAAGATGACAATTATGTAATAACCTTTAATGGAGAAATCTATAATTTCAAGGAGTTAAAAACAGAGCTTGAAACAAAAGGATATTCTTTTAAATCCAACTCTGATACAGAAGTTGTTCTAGTTGGTTACCAAGAATGGAAGGATAAGCTTTTAGATAAGCTAAACGGAATGTTTGCATTTTCTATTTATGATAAATCAACTAAGCAATTCTTTTTAGCAAGAGATAGATATGGCATAAAACCGCTTTATTATTTTAACGAAGAAGGAAAGTTTGTTTTTTCAAGTGAAATAAAAGGAATTACATCATACCTTAATTTTAAACCGGAAATAGACAAAGAAGCTGTTTTAGAGTATTTTACCTTTCAAAATCTATTTACTGATAAAACATTTCTTAAAAATATAAAGCTTTTTCCGGCCGGACATTATATGTACGTTAATGCAACTGGAGAAACTAATTTAAATCAATTTTGGGATTATAATTTTTCAGAACAAGAAGAATATAGTTCTTATGATGAATATCTTGAAGCTTTTAACCATCATTTTACTAAGGCAGTCAAACGTCAATTGTTAAGTGATGTAGAGATTGGAACCTATTTAAGTGGAGGAATGGACTCAGGTTCCATAACTGCAATATCTGCAATGGAAAATCCTTATATTAAATCATTTACCTGCGGATTTGATTTAAACTCTGCTTCCGGTATTGAAATTAATTATGATGAACGTCAAAGAGCTGAATACATGTCTTATCTTTTTAAGACCGAACATTATGAAATGGTTTTAAAATCAGGTGATATGGAAAGAGTTATGCCGGCTATGGCTTATCATCTTGAGGAGCCAAGAGTAGGGCAGTCTTATCCCAACTATTATGCAGCTAAATTGGCAGGTAAGTTTGTAAAGGTTGTGCTTGGTGGTACAGGTGGTGATGAGTTATTTGGTGGCTATCCTTGGAGATACTACCGAGCAGTAGTAAACGATGATTTTGAAAATTACATCGACAAATATTATCTCTTTTGGCAACGATTAATCCCTAACAAAACCATACATGAAGTATTTGCTCCGATTTGGAATGAAGTTTCTCACGTATGGACAAGAGATATTTTTAGAGATGTTTTTAAAGGATTAGATATTTCAGAAATTTCCAGCCCTGAACAATATGTGAATCTATCCATGTATTTGGAAACTAAAACATTTTTGCATGGCCTCTTAATTGTAGAAGATAAGTTGAGCATGGCTCATAGCCTTGAGTCCAGAGTTCCGTTTTTGGATAATGATTTGGTAGACTTTGCTTTAAAAGTTCCTGTGAAATATAAATTAGGCAATTTAAAAGAGGTTGTAAGACTTAATGAAAATGAGCCCGGCCATAAACTAGAACAGTATTTTAATAAAACCAAGGACGGTAAACTTTTGATGCGTAAAGCAATGGAAAAATATATTCCAACAGAGGTTACCAGTAACGCAAAGCAAGGGTTTTCTGCACCGGATGCCAGTTGGTTTAAAGGAGAGAGCATTGAATATGTGAAGTCACTTATCGGACATCCTAAAGCATTTATTTATGAGTTTATGGATTATAATGCCGTGAAAAAATTAGTAGATGAACACATGGAGGGAAAACAAAACAGGCGTTTGTTTATTTGGTCTTTATTATATTTTGAAAACTGGCTAAAAGAATATTATCAATGAAAATTTTAGTTACAGGTTCTAGTGGTTTTGTGGCAAAGCATCTGATCAATCGCTTAGTAGATGAAGGCCACTTTGTATATGCTTTACAAAGAAGTGCTGCTTCAAATATTGCAGAAAATGTTCATGTAATAGCAGCAGATTTATCTAAAGATGACTTTATACAACAATTATCTTCTGACATAGATGTAGTATATCATTTAGCACAATCGAAGCAATATAGAAGTTTTCCTGATGGTGCTAACGATATGTTTAATGTAAATATCAAAAGCACTCAGCTTTTATTGGAGTGGTCCAGATTAAATGGCGTAAAAAAGTTTTTTTATGCGTCAACGGGTAATGTTTATGAGCCTTCTAATAAAATACTGTCCATTGATGATAAGTTGAATGCAAATTCATACTATGCTGCTTCTAAACTTTCTGCTGAACAATTGGTAAAACAGTATGCTATTTTTTTTGAAGTATTTATAGGTAGAATATTTACTGTGTTTGGTAAAGGGCAAGAAAATATGTTGATTCCTAATATCATTAATTCTGTAAAAGAACGTAAAGAAATTACGCTAAATGGCGGAGATGGATTATGGATGACACCAATACATGTAGATAATATTTGTGATTTACTGATAGGTTTTTTAATTAATAAAAATATTGAGAATTCTTTAATAACAAATATTTCAGGTGTAGAAAAAGTCTCGCTTAAGCAAGTAGTTCAAAAAATTGCTCAAACTTTATCAATTGAGCTAAACATTATTGAAAATGAAGGTGTTGCAGGTAGTCTCTGTGGCTTAAATTATAACCCATTTAATTTAAACATTCAATATAAAAGCATTCTAGATACAAGTCATTATATTTAGAGCTTGAAATGGAAAAGCTAAGAGAACCGGATTTTTTTATTATTGGTGCCCCTAAGTGTGGAACAACTGCACTAGCTACGTATCTAAATTCAAATAGAGATATATTAATTTCTGAACCAAAAGAACCTAATTTTTTTAATACTGATTTTTCAGATGATTTTGGGTTGTTTAATTCTTACGAAGATTATTTAAAAACTTGCTTCAGAAATAATCATAAAATTAAAATGGCAGGAGAGGCTTCTATTTGGTATTTGTTTTCTGAAGTGGCAGTTAGTAATATTTTAAAAAGATTCCCGGATGCTAAGTTTATAGTTATTCTTAGAAATCCTGTAGACATGATTTATTCATTATACTCGGAATTACTTTATCAGGGGGTTGAGGATGCCAAAACCTTTAAGGAAGCCTGGAATTTAAGGAAGCTGAGATGGGAAGATGAAAGAGTGCCTGATGAATGTGTTGACCCTAAAGTTTTATGGTATGGTAGGGTAGCAAGTTTTGGAGAGCAATTAGAACGGCTATATTCAGAAGTTGACCCTGATAATGTAAAAGTTATTTTGAATACCGAGTTAAATAAAAAGACATTAGAAACTTATAAATCTACCCTTAAGTTTTTAGGCGTAAAATATTATGGCTTTAAAGATTTCTCAAAAGTAAATGCAAACAAAAGGGTTAAATCTCCTTTATTACTAAAAATTAGTAGAAAGCTGAGTAGTAAAAAACTTACCAGAGTTAAGAGAAAGCTTGGTATTTCAGCAAATTACAGCTTATTAAACATGGTTAAAAATGCAAATACTAAATTTGAAAAACGAAAACCACTTTCTGTAGAATTTAGAAAAGAGTTAGTGGACTTTTTTATTAGTGATATAGAAAAAACTGAAAAAATATTAAACAGAGATTTATCTCATTGGAAACGATAAAGTATGCTTAAAAAATTAGTTAGAATATACAGAGACATCAAAAGAAGACTTAAATCACAGCGACAGCAAACTGATAATTTATATAAGTTGCTTTACAATATGGTTCATGATTTAGAGGAGTCTGTAAACTTAACTGCTGCACAAACTGCTGTATCATTTTCTGACCAATGGAAGAAGTTCCCTGATGGTGATTTTTTACTTAGCGATCCATGGTTTAAGTCTAATGTAGCAGATATTATTGAGAAAGAGGAGTTACAAATTTCAAGAGATTGGATAAAAGGTAAAAAAGTGCTTGATGCCGGCTGTGGTAACGGGAGATGGAGCTACGGTTTAGCCCAACTTGGTGGAAATATGACTTGTGTTGATATTAATCAGTCGGCAATAGATGCTACCAAAGAAGCGCTGAAGGAATGTAATGTAGAAACCCAATTTCAACTTTCTCCTTTAGAAACAATTACTGAAAAATTAAGCGGGCAAAAATTTGATTTAGTCTATTCTTGGGGAGTGGTTCATCATTGTCAAAGCTTTAATAAATCATTAAATCAGTTATGTAGTTTAGTGAAAGATGATGGAGTGCTGTTTCTGTATTTGTATGGTAGAGAAAGGCTTAATATGACGGATGATATAGAGCTTTTTAAAGAGCGAATAGCTTATAATTTATTGGATACAGAGGCAGAAAAACTAAAATTCTTGATGAAAAAAGCTAAAGGCGATAAAAAGAAATTAAATATGTTGCATGATTATTATTCACCTTTAATTAATAGAAGGTTAGATTATAACTATGTAAAAGAATTTTTAGAAAATAGAGGATTTGAATTAGTAGAGCGGAATAAGAAACATCCGGAACTATTTATTAGAGCGGTAAAGTCTGAAAAATCAGATGTAATAAATCATTTTCTACCTGAGCCTCAAGCACCGTTTTGGTTTCAAAGAGACTTAGGTTCACTAAAGAAAATTTACGTTAAATAAACTTGCTTGAAATCTCAACTTAGAATATTTCATGGTCCATACAATGTTGCCGGAATTGGCGGGCACCTGGCTGAGGCGGAGCGGGAGAGAGGATATGCGTCAAAGTTTATTGTTTACAAAGCAAATAAACTGATACATAATCATGATGATAATATTGATTTTACAAATAATCATCTTTTTAAAAGATTCATTCATGTACCTTTTTATTTCTTTTGGAAGTGTGTTTTCAATTTCGACCTATTTCATTTTTACTTTGGTAAAAGTCTGTTGATGTTTAATCTGGACTTACCTATCCTTCGGCTATTTGGTAAGAAAATTATTATGACGTATTGTGGTTCTGAAGTTAGATTAGTGGGAAAAGTAGAAAGCAAACGAAATCCTTATGTAAAACATATACAATTTTCTACATCCTCTACCACCAAAAAAATATGGGCAAGTAATTTTTTTCTAATCCAATGGATTAAATGGATTTTCTTGTTTCAATATGATATACCTAAATACGATACTCGTAAGCAAATGATGATGTGGTGGCAGAATTTATTTATTCATAAATTCTTTGCTTATAGAGACTTGTATGCAAGTGTATTAACAGTTATTCCCAAAGAAAAAGTAATCAAAGATGTATTTATAAATAATATAGGTATCGCTTCTTCAGAAAAACTGAAATTTGAAGAACCCAAGCAAAATGAAAAAGTTGTTATTGTTCATGCTCCAACAAATAAACTTGGAAAGGGTACAGCATTTATTGAAAAGTCATTAGAAGAATTGAAAAAAAGAGGAGTTGAATTTGAATATCTTGAAATATATAGAATGTCTCACCCAGAAGTATTAGGATTACTAAAAGATAAAGCAGATATTGTTATAGACCAGGTTTTGGTAGGAAGTTTTGCTTCTTTGGCAATTGAGGCTATGTATTTTGGGAAACCAGTGGTTTGTTACATACTTAAAGATATTGAAAATGAGTTTCATGGTGATTTACCAATTTATAATTCAAATTTGGATAATTTAACCGACAATCTGCAGGAGCTTGTTGTTAATCGAGACCTTAGGATTAGTATCGGGAAAAAAGGAATTAAGTACTTAAATAAATACTATAATAAAGGTAAGATAATAGATGAAACAATAAATATTTACAAATCGCTTTATTATTAATTGTCTTTAAGATATTTTGCTGGTACGCCTACCCATAACTGATTATCAGGAATGTTTTTGGTTACTACGGCTCCCATCCCAATCATTACATTATTTCCAATCGACAGAGTGTCTAAAATAGAAACAGAAGGAGCTATCCATGAGTTTGATCCAATTTTGACACTTCCTCCTATCATGCTTTTGGCAATAATCATTGAATTTTCACCAATTTCTACATTATGGGCAATATGTACTAAATTATCTATTTTAACTCCATCTTTAATAATTGTATTTCCTAATCCACCCCTATCTATACAAGTATTAGAGCCAATATGTACATTTTTTCCAATTTCTACTCCACCAATGTGAGGAAATAGTTCCCATTCATTATCTTCATTTTTTGAGTATCCATATCCTTCTCCTCCAATTGTTGAATTGGCTTTTATAATAGTATTGTCTCCTATAATAGTATTGTCATAAATAACTGCGTTATGTTCAATAGTTACATTGTCTCCAATTTTACAATTACCTATCAATACATTTTCACCAATAGAACAGTTTTTTCCAATAGTTGCGTCTAGACTAATCTTAGCACTTGAAGATATTTTTCTTGTAACTGATTGTTTGATTAGGAAATTAATTATTCTTAAAAAGGTAAGCTTTGGATTATCTACAATTATGAATGTTTTGTCAGAATGATTTGATTTATCAATATCACCATCAGTTATTATTAGCTTCGCTTTAGTTTGATTAAGAATTTCTTGCTTGTCACTTCTTTTAGGGTTAAGCCATACCAAGCTCTTTTCATTAGCTTCAAAAATTGATAGATAATTATCAAAATTCCTACTTTTCCCTTCCAAAATGTAGTTCTTTGGAAGAAGGTTTATAATATCTTTAATTTCCATTTTTAATTATTTTAAAAACTCTTTTTTCCCCATATGCTCTTTCAGTTTCTAAGATTTGTCTTTCCATTCTTTCAAAGGTTTTATAAAGTCCCCAATCCCAAATTTCTTCTGTGCTATTTAGTTCTTTTCCCCACCAAATGGGATGAGTTAGAATTTGAATTTTGTTAAACTCTCCAGAATTAATTAATTCAATTGGATCTTTTCTAAAGTTCATATTACTGTCAGATAAATATTCTATTCCCTTCATGTCTTCTTTATCGTACGTATTAATGAAGTTATTTAATTTGACTTTATTTTGAAGGACTCTCTCGCTTGGTTGATGAAATGAAACACTACTAATTTTTGTGTTTAAAGCAGTTTCTAAAATCGAAACTTCATTTTCTACTAATGTATTTAAATCTAGCTTAAAAGGATAATAACCTTCATCATAATGCAAGCCAATTTCATGTCCTAGACCAATTATTTCTTTTGCAAGAGTATTATTTTCTCTGCTAAACAAATTATAAATAGGGCTTCTTAACATTAAGAAAAATGTTGATTTAATACCTAACTCAAATTCAATTTTAGCAATTTCTAGAGCTGAACCAAGGTCAATATCAATATCATGCCTAAGAAAAATCTGTTTTTCATCTTCTGATGCTATTTCTGAAAATGATTTATATGAAAAGTCGTTTTTTAACCCTGTCTTAAGAATTTCTTTGTAATGCTTGTATGAAAATTTTTCTTCCATTTAGTATAAATATTAAAAATATGGATATTTTAGCTATAAAATTAATAAATATGAGAAGATACAAACTACTTTTTTTAATGATGTTGGCAGTTGTTTTTGGTTATTCACAGTCAACTATATGGCACTTTGGTGGTGGTGGTGGACTTAGGTTTAATACTAATGGCACAACTTCAACTTTTTCTGGTGGAGCTACAGTTTATCCTAATCCTGGTAATGCGAATCATACGCCTGAAGGATCAAGTGTCACAACAGATGCTAATGGAAATGTAATATTTTATACAAATGGTAAAACCATTTGGGATGGAAGTAATACTGTTATCTCAACATCGTTAGTTGGAGGCACATCATCAACAGAGTCTTCTTTAATCGTACCAGTACCTACTTTAGCTTGTGAAAAATTTTTAGTTTTTACTACTGTTGGAGTTGATGATTCAAATTTTAGTGATGGGCTAGGCGTTGCTCTCATAGACGTCAATGGTACAGCACCACCATACACTGTTAGTGTATTAGGAACTCCTCAGTCATTACAGGCTGGAACATACTTTTCAGAAAAACTAACGGCTACTTCTGATAAGAATGGCGGTTGGTGGGTAGTAGCTCATGATTTTGGTTATAATGCTTCCGGAACCGGAGCTAATGCTAAAACTTTTTATGTTTATCATATAACCTCTGCCATTGCAACAGCTACAAATACTGCCTCAGCAGTTACAATATTAAATAACAACAAACAAACATTTAATGTTACATCTAGTACTTCTCATAACTCATTTTCTGGCTCAAGTAATAAGCATACTGCTGGTCAGGGACAAATGAAGTTTTCAAAGGATGGAACAAAACTGGGGCTTACCATTGCAAGACAACAGACTGTTGATTTGTTTGATTTTAATACAATTAATGGTCAAATAACTTTTAAAACATCATTTCAGCCTAATGGTTCACCTGCTAACCAGCAGTTATATGGATTAGAGTTTTCTCCTAACGGTAATATTTTGTATATAGCTGAGTGGTTAAATACTGGAAACGAAAGAATATTACAATATGATTTAAATTCTTCCGATATTTTAGGAAGCCAGCAAACCATAGCTTCGGCTTCTACAACTAGTTATTATAATTTTTCTGCTATGCAACTTGGAGTGAATGATAAAATTTATATAGCGGGTTCCGGAACAGGGCTTAGTACACTTTCATCTATTGATAATCCCAATGTGCTGGGAACGGGTTGTAATTTTAACTCAGCTTCAACTTCAATTAGCGGAGCGTCTGTATTAGGGCTTCCAAATGTAATATCTGGAATTACTTCTTGTGCCCATATGGGTGATTATACTTCTATAAATGAAGAGAATGAGATGTCAGAGGTTAGTATATATCCAAACCCGTCATCAGGATTTATTAATATAAATTCTGATATTGAAAAAGGTAACTACGAAGTTAGAGACATTAATGGACGAATTTTACTAGAAGATAAATTTTTTAATAATGTTTCGTTAAATATTAGTGATTTAGCTAACGGTATTTACTATTTGACAATAAAAGATGGTAGTCTTATTAGTAAAACACATAAAATTATTTTGAATAAATAATGAGACTATTTTTCATATTTATTTTTTCTTTTTTTCTTTCCACTTCTTTTTCTCAAACATCTGTTTGGCATTTTGGAAATGGTGGTGGCTTGAAGTTTAATTCTAATGGAACTACTAGTCCATTTGCTGGAGGAGCAACAGTTTATCCAACTCCTGGAAACCCACAACATACTCCTGAAGGTTCTGCAGTTGTGACAGATAAGAATGGGAATGTTATTTTTTATACAAATGGAAAAAGACTATGGAATGGTAGTAATGTTGTAGTTTCTTCAAGTTTATTAGGTGGAACATCTTCTACTCAGTCTTCATTAATTGTTCCCATCCCTACGGCTGAATGTAACAAATTTTTGGTTTTCACTACTGTTGGAGTTGATGACTCAAACTTTAGTACTGGTCTTGCTGTTACTTTAGTTGATGTTACTGGAAGTACACCTCCTTATGGGGTTTCTGTGTCAGGTGTTTCCCAGTCATTGCAGCCTGGAACTTATTTTTCTGAAAAAATATCAGCAACTAGAGATACAAGTGGTGGCTTATGGGTGGTGGCTCATGATTTTGGGTATAACTCTAACGGTTTAGGTGCTACTGCCAAGACTTTTTATGTATATCATATTACATCTGCCCTGGCAACTGCAACTAATACCTCCAATGCTGTGACAATTTTAAACTCAAATCTAACCACACAATTTATAGCTGCTAGTACGTCTCATAATTCTTTTCCAGGTCCAGGAAATCAACAAACAGCTGGTCAAGGGCAAATGAAATTTTCAAAAGATGGGAAAAGGTTAGGATTAACTATAGCTAGACAACAAACTGTAGATATTTTTGACTTTAATCCAAATAATGGACAAATTACCTTCAAGGAGTCTTTTCAGCCAACTGGTTCCCCTTGGAATCAGCAATTATATGGCCTTGAATTTTCACCTAATGGTCAATATTTATATATTCCTGAATGGATTAAAATTTCTAATGAAAGAATATTGCAATATGATTTAACTCAACCTGTTATTGCATCTACTCAAACAGTTGTTGGAATAGCTAATACACCCACATACTATAATTTGTCAGCTCTTCAATTAGGGCCAAATGATAAAATATATGTAGCTGGTCCTGGAACTGGTATAGGTTCTTTAGGTGTAATTGATTCTCCAAACATAGGTGGCATTGGTTGTAATTACTTTGCCAATTCAGCTCCTATATCTGGAACTTCAGTTTTAGGGTTACCTAATGTCATTGTTTCAGAATCTTCTTGTTCATGTGAAGACTTTGTAGCTGATACAACATATATTTGTCAGGGAGATAGTATTTTTTTAGCAGGTAGCTATAGAAAAGTGACTGGGGTATATTATGATAGTCTTCAAAATGTTTTTAGTTGTGATAGTATAAGGCAGAGAAATTTAATTATTAAACCAAATTCATCTTCAAGTTTTTCTACAACTATTTGCCAAGGAGATAGTGTTTTGTTTGGCGGAGTTTATGTTAATACGCAAGGTCAATATATAGATACTCTTTCTTCTTTAAATAGTTGTGATAGTATTGTTACGCTAAATTTGAATTTACTACCCAATAAATCTACTTCGATTAATAACCAAATTTGTCAAGGTGATAGTATTTTTTTAGCTGGAAACTTTCAGTTCAATTCGGGAACATATTTTGATACACTACAAGCATCTAATGGGTGTGATAGCGTAGTAATAACAAATTTGGGTGTATTATCATTATCAACCAGTAATTTATCACTGTCGATATGTCAAGGAGACAGTGTTTTTTTATCTGGGAGTTATCAAACAGTATCAGGAGCTTATAATGATACAATAATAAATGGCTCATCAAATGGATGTGATAGTATTATTACTACAAATTTAAATGTTTTACCTCTATCAGTCAGTGATTTTTCGTTATCTATATGTCAAGGAGATAGTATATTATTGTTGGGAACTTATCAGACATTATCAGGGATTTATAATGATACAATAATCAATGGTTCATTCAATGGCTGTGATAGTATTGTTAGTACAAATTTAATTGTTAATCAGGCTACTGAAGTTTCTGTTTCAGATACTACATGTAATAATGATAGTCTTTTTTATCAAGGTAAATGGTATAGTGTTGAAGGTATTTATTATGATACATTAGTGTCAACCAACAGTGGATGTGATAGTTTATTTAGTGTACTTACTTATCACAAAATTTTATGTGGAAGTGTTATTGTTCCCAATGTTTTTTCACCTAATGGGGATGGTAAAAACGATTTATTTATAGTAGAATCAGAATCCTTGGTTGACTTACATATAAATATATATAATCGTTGGGGACAATTATTATATAATTCAGCAGGTAAAAAGGCATTTTGGGATGGTTATACTTATAGTGGAAAACCTGTGCCCGAAGGAACTTACTATTATATTATTGATGCATCATATTATGATACTTCAGGAAACATTCAAAACGAAAAGTTTACTGGTCATATTATGTTAGTCCGTGATTAACAGGACAATAAAATCTTTTTTATTGATGTTAAATTAGTCATAATATTTAACATACTTTTACCAGATATTTAGAAAAATAATTTTGGGTATAGTTAAAAGACAAGCCGTTAAAGCAACTATTGTATCCTATGTAGGAGCATTTTTGGGGTATTTTAATCAAGTTGTACTTTTTGTACAATTTCTAGCGCCTGCCCAAATAGGTTTAATTCGTCTTATTGTTGATTTTGCTACGGTTGCTAGTCAAGTTACTTTACTGGGCATTCCAAGTGTAATTTTAAAGTACTTCCCATTTTTCAAAGACAGAGAAAAACGGCATAATAACATTTTAAGTTTTTCTATTTTAATAGGGCTTTTGGGTTTTGCCTTAGTAACAGTTATTCTTTTCGCTTTTAAAGGAGTTTTTGTAAAGATTTATGAGGCACGGTCTGAAGAGTTTATCGATTATTACCATCTGGTAATTCCCTTACTTTTTTACTTTACGTTTTTTAATATCCTAGATGCTTATTCTCGTTCATTAATGAGGATAACAGTTCCATCAATATTAAGGGATATTTTTTCAAGAATACTGGTGGCAGCAGTCGTTGTTCTTTTTTATTTTAAACTGATTGATTTTAGTTGGATGATTAGCTTATATGCCTTGTCTTTTATTATTCCGGTTATTGCTTTAGCCTATTACATAAAACGCCTGGGGCATTGGTTGTTAGGAATTGACTTTAGTTTCTTTACTAAAGACTTAAAGAAAAGTATTACAAGTTTTGCAGGTTTTTCACTGCTTGGAACTGCTTCATCTACTTTGGTGTGGAGGATAGATGTTTTAATGATAGCTCCATTATTGGGGCTGGCAGAAACGGGAATTTACGGAATTGCCAGTTATATTGGTTCGGTAATTGAAATTCCCGGTCGTTCATTATCGCAAATATCACTTCCTGTTATTGCTGATGCCTGGAAAAACAATGACCTACCTAAGATTGCCGATATGTATAGCAGAACTGCTTTAAATCAATTAATTATCACCGGTCTTATATTTTTATTAATATGGTGTGGAATAGACGATATCATTGATATTTTTCTAAAAACGGAATATCAAGAAGGGAAGTATGTAGTATTGTTTATTGCGCTTGGTAAGTTAGTCAATTTAGCTTCAGGAGTAAATGGTGAAATTATTATGACCTCTAAGTATTACAGATACAACATAATTGTAATTATGATACTTATGGTAGCTACTATTGGTTTTAATATTGTTTTTATTCCAATTTATGGGATAACCGGAGCAGCTTTTGCAACATTTTTGTCTCTGATTATTTTTAATTTGGCAAAGTTTTTCTTTGTGTGGATTAAGCTGAAGATGCAGCCTTTTGGAGTAAAACACTTCTTGTCAGCCTTAATTATTACTTTATTTGTTCTTATGAGTATGTACACTCCTAAAATGGGGAACTCTTTAGTTGACTTATTAATAAGATGTTCAGCAATAAGCGTATTTTACTTAGTAATAATTTATTATACAAAATTGTCGGACGACATTAATGAATATATCGATATGGGAATTCAGAAATTAAGAAATATCTTCAAGTAATTCCTGGCAATTTTTATATCTTTTTTTGTCTTCTTCTGTTGTAACTTTTATTTGTAGAGCCTTTTTTAGAACTGCTTTAGCTAACTCCACTTTTTTATTCAAACGATAAGTGTCTGCTAATTCATAAAAATGTAATATGTAATCTGGCTCTAATTTACAACACATAATAAATGCATTTTCGGCATCCTCATAAGTACCGCCTTCAGGAACACCGCCAAAAAAGGCATTTATCATGGCTTTTTCCATGGCATTAAAACCTGCAATTGTTTTATGATATCTTCCTAAAACATGATAAGCTCCGGCATGTCTTGGGTCGAGAGCTATTGTTTTTTCGGCCTCTGTCTTGATTAGTTTGGCATTGGCAATTTTTTGTTTACTACTTGCATTTTCGTTTATTCTTCCAAGAGCAAGTGCGTAAGCAAAATGCGCTTCTGCATTTTTATTATCTAATGCTATTGCTTTTTTTGCAAGGTCTTCAGCTTTTTCATAATATTTAAATTTTTCTGCTTCTGTAGGCATACTTACTCCATATCTTGAGCAACTTGAACTAAGTCTTGCTGCATAATCAGCATTGTTTGGATCAATGTCATACAACTTAGTAAAAACTTCATATGCTTCTTTACTTTGGTAAGTATCCATTAGTTGAACACCTTTTTTGTAAAGTTCTTCTTGAGTTTGAGAGAATCCTATAAAGGATAATCCTATAAATAAAAGACTAAGCCACTTTTTCATCATTGACAAATTTTAATTTCTTCAAATTTACTCTTTTTGCGTATTTAATGCTAGCATTTAATTCATATCCAATCAAAATTGAAAGCGAATTGTAGTATAACCATAACATAATTACTATTAATGCTCCTATAGAACCATAAAACTTATTATAGTTAGAAAAGTTGTTTACATAATAAGCAAATCCAAAAGATATGGTTATTGTTAGCAAAGTGGCTAAAGTTGAACCTGCCGAGATTAATTTAAACTTGTCTCCTTTCGGACTGCCAATATAAAATGTTAATGAATAGCCAAAGAAGCATAATAACATAAAAATTATTACTTCTAAGAACTGTATAACAAAAGCGGTAAGTTTTCCTTCAAAAACTCCTTGACTGATAAAATAATCAGCAATTACGCCACTAAATACAATTATGGCAATTGCTAAAATCATTAAAGTAGATAAAATGAGTAGTAACACAATAGCTCTAAGCCACAGTATTAATGGCTTTCTCTTAGTTTCTATGAAATAAGATGAGTTAAAAGACATTAGCATTGCATTTATACCATTGGTGGCAAGATATAATGCAAAAATAAAACCGAATGAAAGCAAACCTCCTCTTGGCTTTGATATTAAATCATTTATTGTTGAGCTTAGTAAGCTGTAAGCATCAGAAGGTAATCCTACCTCCAAAAGCAACATCAATTCATTGTTAAAATTGTCAATAGGAATGTAAGGTATAATGGAAAACAGAAATAATAATGCGGGAAAAAGTGCCAGAAAAAAACGAAAAGCAAGTGAATAGGCTCTTGTTGTTAAAGCTCCTTTTTTAAATCCTTCTATAAAAAATGAACCGACTTGAAGTAATGATAGCCCCTCAAAACCGGGTAATACAATTTTATCAAGCTTCTTTTTAATTGCCTTTATAGCGTTACTATTTTTTATTTCATCAATAATTTTTTTCATTCAAAGGCTTTTAGACTCATGTCTAAACTTTTAATTTGATGAGTAAGTGCACCAACTGAAACATAATCTACTCCACACTTTGCATATTCTTCAATAGTTGAGGCATTAATGTTTCCTGATGCTTCAGTTTCATATGTCCCATCTATCAGCTTTATAGCAGTTTTTAAATTTTCGTAAGAAAAATTATCAAGCATTATTCTATTTATTTTACCAACATCCAGTATTTGCTTCACTTCTTCCAAATCTCTTGCTTCTATTTCAATTTTTAAATTAAGTTGGTTAGCCTCCAAATAAGCTAGTGTGTTGTCAATAGCATTTTTAATACTTCCCGCATAATCAATATGGTTGTCCTTTATCAAAATCATATCATACAATCCAAACCTATGATTTTCTCCACCGCCAATTTTAACTGCCAATTTTTCGAAATAACGAATTCCCGGAGTTGTTTTTCTAGTGTCTAGAACTTTTGTTTTATAATCTTTAATTAAAGAAGCCAAATAGTTGGTGTGTGTTGCAATTCCGCTCATTCTTTGCAAGAAATTGAGGGCTAAGCGTTCTGCCATTAATATTTTTTGAGCATTTCCTTCTACTGTAAAGGCAATATCTCCTTTTTTTATAGATGCCCCATCTTTAATAATCTCAGAAAATTTAATAGAAGAATCAATTTTATGAAACACTGTTTTTGCTACATCAATCCCGGCTATTATGCCATCTTCTTTTACTAAAAGCCTAGCTTTTTTTTGAGTGTTTGCAGGTATGGTTGAAAGTGAAGTGTGATCACCGTCACCTATATCTTCTTTTATAGCCCAATCAATGAATTCTTCCGGAGTCATTTACTTAATTTGGCTACAAAGGTATTTTAAATTGTAATTAAATCAACTTGGCTTATTCGCTGTCTTTTTCAATGCGAATTTCATGAATGGTAACTTTACTAGCTGTTTTGTAAAGAATATAAGTTCTGTACTTGGTGGTATTTATAACTAAATTACCAATTGCATAGTTACTTCCGTTTTTTGATTGACCGCTGTGTAATGTTTTATACCCTTTTGGTGAGCCGGATTGGTAAAACTTCTTTAAAATAATTTCTGCTTGTTGTTTGCTGTAAATATCTTCACTTCCGGGAATATCCAAATCAACCTCAGAATTAAAGTAGGTGGCCAATACCTGTGTGTTACCGGTAGCAAGTGCTGTTTCAATTTCTTTTGGTAAGCCTGTAGTTTGAAATAGAGAGGCAACAAAAACAAATAATGCAAAAATTGTAGAGTTCATCTTTTTTATTTTTTATTGGATTAAACAAGAATCGAACCAAAATGTATTTACAATATTACAAAATAATAAAGCAGTAATTGGTAGATAGTTTCAAAAGTTATTAAAGGTCTATTTCAGTAGGGTTTTTATGGCAGATTTAGTCTTTGAACCGAGTGATTGATTTTTGCTGATTTCAAAATAAGGATGTATTTCAGCCCCAAAGCTTCTAAAATATCTTTCCACACCTTTAATCATAGAGCCCTCAAAATCAAAAGTTTGATGCGTTTTTGAATAATCTTTTAAAGCCTGATAAAAAAGTAGACTTAATGCTCCATTGTGATTGCAGCTAATTCTTGTGCCTCCGGCAATATAATAAGCGGTGTTTTTATCATGACAAACAAAAATGCCTGCTTCAGCTTTACCATCTTTTTCTGAGAAATAAAGCTTTCCTTGCTTATTTTGAATGGATTGTTTAATTAGCTCTATAAGCGGTTTCTTTGGAATAACATCTGTGTTTTTTTCTGCCTTAAATTTCTCTGAAAAAATTTCATAGAATAATTCTGCATCATCAAAATTTGATACGGTAAATTCTTTTTCAGCACTTTTTATATTTCTCTTTAACGTGTCTTTAAAGTTTGACTCAAGCAAGCTAAAGTTGGATAAATTTTGAATTTTATAAGTATATCGTGTAGTTTGAGAAAAACCTTTCCAGTGCCAAGGAAGCCAGTTGGTTATTTTGGTAGAAGTTTTTTGGTTAAAAAAATCAAAGTTGGGATAGGCTTCTATAAGTTTTTCAATACTCTGATAGTACTTACTAGGATTTGTAAAGTATTCTTCTTGATGAAAATACAGACCTAAAAATTGTGTGTAGGGTGGGGGAATAATTGTTTTTCCATTATACGATATGGGACAAGTTAGCACTACATTTTCTTTATCTTTTAAGATAATAATATCCCATTCATCACAAACACAATCTAACCACCATGGTTGATGGTATAAGGGAACATTGCTTGCTAGCTCCTTTTGATAATATTTTTTGTCTTTAATTATTTCCATAAAGAAGTCTAAAACTAAAAAATAAGCTTGAATATTATCTTTACCAAATGAAAATTGTGCTTTTTCAAATAGCAAAAACATCCGAAAGCTATATTCAGACTGGTGTAAATGAGTATATCCAACGGCTTAAGCATTATTGTAATTTTGAGTTGGAAACATTTGAGTTGAAGAAATTTAAGGGTGATGTTGAGCAACAGAAATCGGAAGAGGGAAAATTGCTATTGTCTCAAATAACTTCGGCTGATTTTGTTGTTTTATTAGATGAACAGGGAAAGGAATTTTCTTCAATAGGCTTTTCAGATTGGCTACAAAAGAAAATGAATACGGGTATGCAACGTATAGTGTTTGTAATTGGCGGTGCTTACGGCTTTGATGCTCAGGTTTATGATAGAGCCAATGAAAAAATAGCCCTTTCAAAAATGACATTTTCACATCAAATGGTACGATTGTTTTTTACAGAACAGTTGTATAGGGCTTTTACTATTTTAAAAGGAGAGAAGTATCATCATTGATGATGAGCTAAGTAATTTTCCCACTTCCAGGCGCTGGTCATCATATCTTCAATGCTATGTTTTGCTTCCCAGCCCAATACTTTTTTTGATTTAGTACAATCTGAATAAATGGCTTCAACATCTCCGGGACGTTTAGGTCCAATTTCTTTGTTCACTTTTATTCCAGTGCTTTTTTCAAAAGCATCTACTAATTCTAAAACCGAAACTCCCTCTCCTGAGCCTAAATTAATAACATCATAATAGCTGTTGTCTTCTTTTTCAAATAATACTTTTAAAGCTAAAATATGAGCGTGAGCAATATCGGAAACATGAATATAATCTCTGATGCAGGTTCCGTCTCTGGTTTCGTAGCTATTACCATAAATGGTTAACACATCATTTTTTCCAATAGCCGTTTTACAAATAATAGGCACTAGATTAGTTAGCTTTTTGCAATCTTCACCATTCAGGCCACTCATGTGAGCACCAACAGGGTTAAAGTAACGAAGTGAGATTGCTTTAATAGGTTGTGAACGGGTATATTTTTCAATTAGTTGTTCTCCTAATAACTTAGTCTCGGCATAAGGAGAAGCAACAGGATTAAGCGGAGTGGTTTCACTAACGGGTAATTCTTTTATATTGCCATAAACGGAACAAGAAGAAGAGAAAATAAAATTCTTAACACTATATTTTACGGATAATTCAAGTAAATTTTCTAGCGACTTTAAATTGTTAAAATGATAAACTTCAGGTTTTTCAACCGATTCAGGTACAGATTTTAATGCGGCAAAGTGTATAATTCCGTCTATCTTGTTTTCTGAAAAAATAGCTTCGGTTGTAGTGATATCAGTTAAATCAATATTGTAATTTTTAATTTTTTTACCTGTAATGTTTTCAATTCTTTTGAAGGTGTCAGTCGATGAATTACAAAAATTATCTGCAGAAATAATATCGAAATCAGAGTTTTCTATTAAATCAATAATTGTGTGGGAGCCAATATATCCTGCTCCTCCGGTAACCAATATTAATTTTTTATTACTCATTGTTTAGGCAAATCTATAACTTAAAAGGAATATGAATGAGCTTTTTGGTTTCAAAAAACTCTGTTTTAAATAAGTCATACAAGTTATATTCAGTATATTTTTTCTGGGTTTCTTTTAATTCTTGTTTTAGATCACCTCCTTTAATCAATAGCCAACCATTTTTTAGGGAATTGTTGTTATTGCCATGGATATTATTTTTTGTCCACCCAATAATTTTTTCTGCAGGAGCAACAGCTCTACAGGTTACAAAATCATATTTTTTGTTGTGATTTTCACATCTATTGGTTTCTGCGGTACAGTTTTGTAAATCTAGTGTTTCAACGACTTCTTTTACAGCTAAAATTTTTTTGTTAATGGAGTCCATTAAATGAAATGTACATTCAGGAAACATAATAGCTAAAGGAATTCCGGGAAAACCACCGCCTGTGCCGATGTCAAGTATTTTTGTGCCTGGAACAAACGAAACTATTTTGGCAATACTAAGTGAATGCAGTACATGCTTTTCATAAAATGAGTCAATATCTTTTCTCGAAATTAGATTTACTCTTTGGTTGATTTCAGCATAAATTCCAAACAGCTTTTCGAAATGTTGCTTTTGAAGGTCTGATAAATTAGTAAAATGATTAAAAATTAGTTGGGGAGAGGCTTGCATTAAATTCTTCCTTTGGTATTTTTCATTAAATCATACAATGCTTCTCTGGCTCTATAAAGTTGCGCTTTAACTGTTCCTAAAGGTAGTTTTAGTTCATCAGCAATTTCTTCGTATGAATATTCTTTAAAGTATCGTAAAACAACCAGGTTTTTATATCTAGGTTTAAGCTGCTTTACTACATAACGCATTAATTTTATTTTTTGTTTGTTGATGAGCTTTTCTTCAGGATCCATGGTATCAGTCTTCACATCAAAAGTTGGACTGCTTTCATCATCACTATTAATGTTTTGGTCTAAAGAAAAAGTTTGCATCCTCTTTTTTCGAATAAAATCAATACAGTTATTTGATGCAATTTTAAATAACCATGTGCTGAATGCGTAGTTAGGTGAATATTGGTGTAATCGATTAAAAGCTTTTCCAAAAGCTTCAATCGTTAAGTCATCTGCATCATCTGCATTTCTAACCATTTTCACCATCATAAAATAAATGGAATCACGATATTTCTTCATGAGCTTTGCGTAGGCTACCTGATCGCCCTCAACGGCAGCGTTGATTAACACCAAATCTTCCTTCGCCTTGTCTGATAAGTTTTCGTTTATTTCCATCCCGCTTGTTGGGTAAATTTATTTAAAATAAATAAAAAACCGATAAATACCTCTAAAAATATTTCAAGTATGGGCCACAATAAAATATAATACCAGTATTTTTTTATTTGTCCCAATTTATTAGAAAATACTAACCCGGATATGATTTTGAAGAGGTAAGCTGCTAAAATTGAATATAAAACGATGGGCTGCTTTAAATAAATACCTATAAAAAAAACAATTAAGGCGGTTAAACTTAAAACTTGATTTATAGCCAAAATAGCTTTATTTCTTTTGTTATATCTGATGCTGCTGGACAAATGCCTTCTTTTTTGTTTTATCCAAGCTAAAAAACTAGTTGGAGAGCTGGAAAAAGTAAGTGCATGAGGTGAAAAATTAACAGTTGTAGAAGAAGGTTTAGCGGCTTGATTGATAAATATATCATCATCACCTGAAGGAATATTTATATGCGAAGAAAATCCTTTATACTTAAAAAAAATATCTTTATGATACGCCAGATTTCTGCCAACCGCCATATATGGAAAGCCCACTAAAGCAAAAGCAGAATACTGATGAGCTATTCTAAATCCGTCAAACCTGTGAATAAAGCTTAATAGTGTGTTTTTGGGTGTAAATAAACCAATCCCTAAAACAATATTGTTTGGATATTGAAAACTGTCCATCATTGACTTTATCCATTCTTTGGATTGAGGCTGACAGTCTGCGTCCGTAAATAATAAATGGTCGTGAGTAGCTACCTTAATTCCGGTTGACAACGCATACTTTTTACCCGGAAAAGGAAATTTGTTTTCAGGGATATTTACTATTCGTAAATGCTTGTATTTCTTTTGAATTCTGAGTAATACGTTTTCCGTATCATCTTCTGAACGGTCGTTAATGACTATAACTTCATAGTTAGGGTAGTCTTGCTCTAAAATTATAGGTAAATATTTTTTTAAGTTTTCTTCTTCATACCTGGCGGCAATTAAAACACTAACCGGTGGATATTCTTTTGCTTGATTTGGTTTTTTCCAGAAAAAAATACGGGCGTAGAAATAGAGATTAAAAAGTGCAAAAACTCCAATTATGAGATAACAGATATAAATAAGGTATTCGGGAATCATTAAGCAAAAATAGAAACGAATGTTAGCCATTTAGCTATCTTTACACTCATTTTTCAACAAGTATGGAGTTTAAATTGTTAGCAAAAGACAAGGGTTCAAAAGCAAGGGCGGGAATAATTACCACCGATCATGGTGAAATTCAAACTCCAATTTTTATGCCCGTAGGAACAGCAGCAAGTGTTAAAGGAGTTCATCAACATGAAGTAGAGAAGGACATTAAAGCTCAAATTATTTTAGGGAATACTTATCATTTATACTTAAGACCCGGTATGGATATCATGCAAAAAGCCGGAGGCTTACATCAGTTTATGAATTGGAAAAAACCAATTTTGACGGATAGTGGCGGGTATCAAGTTTTTTCACTTTCAGAAAGACGAAAAATTACAGAAGAGGGCGCTACTTTCTCATCTCATATTGACGGCTCAAAGCATTTATTTACACCCGAAAATGTAATGGATGTGCAACGAACAATAGGCGCAGATATAATTATGGCTTTTGATGAATGCACACCATATCCTTGTGAAAAAAAATATGCTGAAGACTCGATGCATTTAACTCACAGGTGGCTGGATAGATGTGTAAAAGCGTTTCATGAAAGTGAGCCTAAATACAATTATTCTCAAACACTTTTCCCTATTGTTCAGGGAAGTGTTTATCCTGATTTACGAAAACAATCGGCTGAATTTATTGCTTCCAAAGAACAGGAAGGAAATGCGATAGGCGGTTTATCTGTGGGTGAACCTGATGAAGATATGTATGCCATGTGTGAGTTAGTATGCGACATACTACCTTCTGATAAGCCAAGATATTTAATGGGAGTAGGTACGCCTGTAAATCTGCTGGAAAATATTGCGCTGGGTATTGATATGTTTGATTGTGTGATGCCTACCAGAAATGGTAGAAACGGGCAATTATTTACCTGGAATGGTATTATAAATATCAGAAATAAGAAATGGGAAGATGATTTTTCTCCTTTAGATGAATCAGGAACCAGCTATGTGGATAGCTTTTATTCTAAAGCTTATGTAAGACATTTAATGCACTCAAAGGAGTTGTTGGCTCTTCAAATTTGTAGTATTCATAACTTAGCGTTTTATCTGGATTTGGTTCGGGTAGCCCGAGAAAAAATCATAGAAGGGACTTTTTACGATTGGAAAAATAAAATGGTAAAGCAATTGAATGAAAGACTTTAATGAGTTATAAAATTGAAAAAATAGAATCTGAAATTACTAATCACTTATCTGATTTAGTTGTTAATTATTTAAATAATGAAGAATTTTTAAAACCATTTTATCAATATTCTCCTAATATCAATTCTTTTAAGCAGATAGTTGAGGACAGAAAAAAATATCCTGTTAATCGAAAAGTTTTAGTAGAAACCCTTAAAGGGCAATATAAAAGTATTTCATCAAAACTTTCGCTAGACGTTTTATTAGATGAAAACACTTTTACGGTTACTACCGGGCATCAGTTATGTCTGTTTACAGGTCCAATCTATTTTATTTATAAAATTGCTACCACCATTAATTTGGCCAATCAACTTAAAAAAGAATACCCTGAATATAATTTTGTGCCGATTTATTGGATGGCATCTGAAGACCATGATATTGATGAAATTCAGGATTTATATCTCAACGGTGAGCAATTAGATAGTGAAATTTCTTATAGTGGAATTGCCGGAGAATTACCCACTAACTCGCTTGCTGAATTTATTCGTAAAGTAGAACAAAAAGTAAAAGTCAATAAGGAGTTATTTGAAGTTTTTAAAAAGGCTTACCAAGAACAAGAAAATTTAGCCAATGCAACCAGGCAAATTGTCAATGAACTATTTGGTAGTTACGGATTAGTAGTGCTAGACGGAAATCATAAAGCCCTAAAACAAAGCTTTTCTGAAATTATAAAGGACGAAGTATTAAATGAAACTTCTGCAAAATTAGTGGAAGAGCAATCAACAAAGCTTTCGAAAAAATATAAAACACAAGTTAATCCAAGAGCCATTAATTTGTTTTACTTAGGAGAAAATAGAAGAGAAAGAATTGAGAAAATAAATAGCTTTTATCAAACAGTTGACGGTAAATTCAAATGGGAAGAAAAAGAGTTTTTACTAGAGATAAATGAATCCCCACAAAACTTTAGCCCTAATGTGGTGCTCCGACCTCTTTATCAGGAAGCCATTTTACCTAATTTGGCTTATGTTGGCGGCCCTTCAGAAATTGCCTACTGGTTTCAGCTTAAAAAAGTATTTGAACATCATCAGCAATTTTATCCGGCTTTAATTTTAAGAAATAGCTCATTGCTCATTAATTCTTCTGTACAACGAAAAATGGAACAGCTTGATTTAAAATCAGCTGATTTATTTATATCAGAACAAGAGTTAATTAACACATTTATAGAAAACCATCACACTTATAGTGGTTTAGAAGAAGAAAGGGGAAAGTTAAATCAACTTTTTGAAGCTTTGCTGAGTAAAGCCAATAATATAGATGAAGGACTAAAAAATTTTATTCTTGCCCAAAAAGCAACATCAGAAAAAGCATTAGAAAACATTGACAAAAAGATAGTAAAGACTCTTAAAAATCAGGAAGAAGTAAATATAGAACGAATTCGAGTTGTTCATCAAGCTATTTTTCCAAATGGTACGTTACAAGAACGGAAAATGAATGTGATGGATGATACGAATTGGTTAGGAAAAGAGTTGATTGATGTTCTTATTGCTGACTTGGATGCTCTTGATTTTCGTCTGAATTTAATCTTTTCTTCCTAGCTTTATTCAGCAGAAACATACTTCCTACCCAAACAACCAATCCAATTACAGCAAGTATATTAAGTATTTTATCTTTTCCGAAGATAAAGTAATAGCCAAACAATACAGAAGCTATTATGGACGCAATAATTATTTTCTGTTTATCTTCTTTATACATTATTGATTTTAAGTTGCATCACAGTAGCTATCGATAGCGCTCTTGTTTTTGCCAAGTTTGCTATTTCTCCGCTAAAAAGCTCATCAACGGTTTCATTAAACAACCCAAGCCATCTGTCAAAATGTGGTTTTTCTAAGGCTGATTTGTGGTTTAAATCTAAATGAACTTGTAGCGGATTACCTTTGTAGTTTGCTGTGTGAAAAAGTGTTGTCTCCCAAAAATCATACATTTTTGGCATGTGTTTTTCTAAATCAAGTTGAATTACTTCTGTAAAGAAGTGACCAATTGCTTTGTCTAGCAGCGCCTTTTTATAAAATGAATCTACCAATAGTTTTACGTCTGCTCTATTTTTGATGTCTTGTTTATTCGTCAATTTTATTTAAGTTATTTTTAGTCAACTCATTAATTACGTTTCCTGTATTTAAAGTGTCTTTTGGTTCGAATAAGAGTACTGAAACTTCTTCTTTGGCAACGGGTTTGTGTTCAATTCCTTTTGGAACTATGAGAAATTCACCTTTATTAAGCGTAACAATTTTATCTCGATAATGCATTTCAAAATTGCCTTCAATCACCAAAAATAATTCATCTTCATTTTCGTGATGATGCCATACAAATTCTCCTTTGAATTTCACCAACTTCACCTGTTGTCCGTTCAGTTCACCTACAATTCTTGGATTCCAGTAATCGCTAAACGTTTGTAGTTTATCTTTTATATTGATTTTACTCATTCAGTGTTTTTCAGCAACCAAAAATACCATAATAATTTTTACCTTTAACCAAATTTAAATTCAATGAATCAAGCATATATTGTAGACGGAATAAGAACAGCAATTGGAAACTTTGGAGGAAGTTTGGCTCCTGTTAGAACAGATGATTTGGGAGCAATAGTTTTAAAAGAAATCGTAAAACGTAATCCTCAGATAGACCCAAAACTAATTGAAGATGTGTATATGGGTTGTGCCAATCAGGCAGGAGAAGATAACAGAAATGTAGCTCGAATGAGTTTGTTGTTGGCAGGTTTGCCTTTCTCTGTTCCGGGAGAGACAGTAAATAGATTATGTTCTTCAGGAATGGCGGCAGTTATTCATGGAGCAAGAGCTATCCAAACAGGAAACGGATATTTTTATATTGGCGGTGGAGTGGAAAACATGACAAGAGGTCCATGGGTAATTAGCAAAGCATCTAAACCATTTGGCAGAGATTCAGAAATGCATGATACTAGTTTTGGTTGGAGATTTATTAACCCAAAAATGCAAGAACTTTATGGCACAGACGGTATGGGAAATACAGCTGAGAATTTGGTAGAGAAGTATAATATTTCCAGAAAAGACCAAGACGAGTTTGCTGCATGGAGTCAACAAAAAGCTGCTAAAGCACAAGAAAGCGGAAGATTAGCGGAAGAAATTGTAGCGGTTGAAATACCACAACGAAAAAAAGACCCGATTGTTTTTAATCAAGATGAGTTCATTAGAAAAGGAACAACAGCAGAAGTCCTTTCAGGCTTACGTCCCGCCTTTAAAAAAGATGGCTCGGTTACTGCCGGAAATTCATCCGGTTTAAATGATGGTGCAGCAGCTATTATGATTGCTTCTGAACAAGGCGTAAAAGACAACAATTTAAAACCATTGGCAAGAATTGTTTCTGCCGCTGTAGCCGGAGTTGAACCAAGAATAATGGGAGTAGGCCCTGTTTACGCCTCAAATTTAGCGTTAAAAAGAGCCGGATTAACTTTGGCCGATATGGATATTTTAGAATTGAACGAAGCATTTTCTGCACAGGTTTTAGCTTGCTTGCAAGAATGGAAAGTTGATTTTAAAGATGAACGTATTAATCCTAATGGTGGAGCGATAGCATTAGGTCATCCACTAGGAATGAGTGGAACCAGAATATTACAAACCGCAGCCATTGAGTTGCATAAGCAAAATAAAAAATATGCTTTGGTAACCATGTGTGTTGGGGTAGGACAAGGCTATGCTACTATTTTAGAAAGAGCTTAGAAAAAAGAAGAAAATATGAAAAAGATTGTTTTAATATCTCTTCTAATTATAACTATTACCATATTGAATAGCTGTGCTAGCTTAAATGGAGTTAATATGACTGTTAAAGAAATGGCTCCAGTAAATTTAGATTCTAAAATTAATTCAATAGTATTAGTTAATAGAAGTACAGCTAATCCTGAAAGTGAAAAAGTTGATAAAATTGATGAGATTTTAAGTTTAGAAGGTAAAAAATTAGACCAAGATGGAGCAAAGTATACCTTATTAGGTATGCAAAATAATTTAATAACTAGAGGTGGATTTGAAAAAGTAATTATTGCTGATGATTCTATTCTTACAAATTCAGGTATGGGGATTTTTCCTATTAAGGCAACTTGGGATGAAATTGATGAAATTTGTAAAAAATATAAAGTAGATGCTGTTGTCTGTTTAGCATTTTTTGACACAGATACTAGACTTAAAATTGGTCAAATTACCAAAACCACTACTAACGTTGCAGGTGTTAATATACCAACCATTCATACCAGTCTTTCAACAAACACACAATTAAAGGCTGGGTGGCGTATTTATGATAATATAAACCGATTAGTTGTTGATGAATTTACTAGCCAACAAAATTTATCATTCAGTACAAGTGGATTAACTCTTTTAGAAGCATTTCAGGCAATTACTGGTCGTAAAGGTGCTGTTTTAAATGCAGCTGAAAAAATGGGGTCATCTTACACAAATAGACTTTATCCTGTATTTTTAAGGGTAAAACGAGATTATTATCAAAGAGGGTCTGATTTAATAAAGAAAGGTCATAGAAGCGCTTTAGCTGGAGACTGGAATGGTGCGGCAGAATTGTGGGAACAAGATTTATACAATAACAAAAGTAAAGTTGCTGGAAGAGCACACCATAACATGGCAATTATTAGTGAAATTAATGGAGATATTGATGCTGCACACCGTTATGCAAGCAAGGCTTTTACAGAATACAATAGTAAACCAAGTATGAATTACTCAAGAATTTTACGAAAAAGAATAGACAATAGAAATAGAGCATTAAATAATTGAAGTAATTATTTTTTTGATGATCGTAACTTTATAACCATTAGCTTAACATGATATTCGAATATAAAGGTCTAAAACCAGTAATACATCCTTCAGCGTTTATTCATCCGCAAGCAACTGTTACGGGCAATGTGTTTATTGGTAAAGATGTTTATATCGGCCCTTCGGCTGCCATAAGAGGCGATTTTGGAAAAATCATTATTGAAGACGGTTGCAATGTGCAAGAGAATTGTACTATTCACATGTTTCCTGGAAAAACAGTTTTGTTGAAAGAAAATGCTCATATCGGGCATGGTGCTATTATTCACGGAGGAACCATCGGTAAAAATTGCTTGGTAGGTATGAATACGGTAGTAATGGATGATGTTGAAATTGGCGATGAGTGTATTATTGGAGCCTTGTGTTTTGTTCCTGCCGAAATGGTTATTCCAAATAGAAAAGTGGTGGTAGGAAACCCAGCCAAAATTGTAAAAGATGTTTCTGACGAAATGATTGCCTGGAAAACAAAAGGCACAGAAATATATCAGCAATTAGCCAGAGATTGTCATAAAGAACTAAAAAGGTGCGAGCCGCTTAGAGAGGCCGAAAAAGACCGCCCTGAACAAATCATTAATTATGAAAAGTGGAAGTCTAGTAAATAACTATTTTTTTAGTTAGTCTTTTTCCAAGGTTTTCAATTTGTAAGTAATATATTCCTTCCGGCTGATTTAACTCAATATAATTAGAGTTTCCTTTCCAAATAACTTCCCCTAATGAATTGTACAGAGTAGCTGTATAGTTAACCATAGAAGTGTTAATTTGAATATAGTTTTTAGCTGGGTTAGGATAAACCTCAAACTCAATGTTTGAAAGAGAGAATTCTTTTCTTCCGGTAGTAGGACACCCGGAAACTCCTCCAGGTAATTTTGAATAATTGTAGGTAATAGAATTACAGAAGAAATTTTGAGTAATGTTTACATTAGTATCTTTTAAAACACTTCCATTTTCATGATGTAAATTCATATACTGAGTAAAGTTAGCATCAAACATAGAGGTTGATTTTGACCATACAGATGAATATCCGTATGAATTAAGTGAATCAAAAATTAATTGTGCATTAGGTTCTAAATAAAATATCGCATTACACGAGTTGTCATTATATGTAACCTTAACGCCCGGGCAGATTAAAAATTCACCATAAGAACAAGAAAAAGTAGTATCACTTTTTATAATAACCGTATTTGAGTCAAGTGTAGGGTTACAGTTTTGCATTGATTGTGCAAAAGCAGAAAAAGAAAACAAAAAGACTGTAAAAAATAATATTCTTCTCATGTCATTAAAATTTGATTTACCTTTTGAGAGACGGAGAAATAAAGTTTAGGTTGCCTAGAATTTAAAAATCTACTTTTTACTAAAGCTTTTCCATTAAAACTTGATAAAGTTTTATGGAGTTTTTTATGTCTGATTTGTAAACGAACTCATGTGGAGTGTGGGTATCTTTAATAGGTGTGCCAATAAAAATCCAGTCAATAGGATAGGGGCTGCGCATAATATGTTGTCCGTCACTGCCTCCGGCACTTTCTACTTCCAGTTGGTGTTTTACTTTATGTTTTTTAGTAATCTCTATTACTTCATTTACAAATTTTCTTCTCGGAATTCCTGAATCTCTTATGGAAATCACCGTTCCTTTATCGTGATGGATTCCTTCCGTTACCCATGTAATATCAGCAATAATTGCTTTAGAAACTCCTAATGTTTCATAAATAAAGCGCGATAAAAACCCAACGCTTCCGCCACCATGCTCTTCTTTGGTAGAAAAACAGATAACTCCATTTTTTATGGTTTTAGCTAATTCTAAAGCTTTAAAAACTCCCAATCTATTATCTAGGTAACAGGATTGAATAGAGGTTTTAGTTTCTTTAAAAAGAGGATAGTAAGTCAAGGTAGTACCTCTATCTATTTTGCGTTTAAATTGAATGTGATTGGAAACGTATTGGTATTCATCTTCTTTCTGTTCTAGCTCTCCAACAATTTTTCCTTTGCTGTCTTCTCCAACCAGTAAAGCACCTTTTTTAGCAGCCGGTCCTCCAATATCAATTAAGTTATTGTCATATCCCACACTATAGCCAACCGTATCGGTATGCATAAAAATGGCAGCTTTGGGTTTGCCAAAACTCAATACAATTGTATCAGCAAACCCATCACCTGAATAAATAGTTGGCTTTATTACCCAGTTTTTAGATTCTTTTTTGATGTACTTTAATAAGAATTCGGCAATAACATACTCACTGCCACTGGGAGCAGGAATTTCGGTTAGTTGTTTTAGTAGTTTGAATTCCATGGAATAAAAGTTGAAAAGAAAATACCTTTTAACTTCTCAACTTTCTGACTTAATACTAATGTTAGTTTTTAGAAATCATAATAGGCATTACCAACATTAAAATATCTTCGTCTTCATCTATTTTCTCAGAAGGAACGATAATGCCTGCTTTGTTGGGTTCACTCATTTCCAACACAATGTCTTTGGTGTCCATGTGATTTAACATCTCAATCAAAAATTTAGAGTTAAAACCAATTTCTAAATCACCGCCATCGTACTGACAAGTTAGTCTTTCATTTGCTTCATTTGAATAATCAACATCTTCTGCAGAAACATTTAATTCACTTCCTGCTAACTTTAATCTTACTTGGTTGGTAGTTTTATTTGAGAAGATAGAAGCTCTTTTTAACGAACCGCTAAATGCAATTTTGTCTATCAATAATTTGTTTGGATTCTTTTTAGGAATTACCGCATCATAGTTAGGATATTTTCCGTCAATCAATCGGCAGATAACAGTGGTATCTTCAAACGTAAATTTAGCATTGGTTTGATTAAATTCAACGATTACATCTGTATCAATATTTCCTAAGTTGTTTTTTAATAGGGTTAGCGGTTTTTTTGGAATGATGAAAGAAGCATTTTTAGTTCCTTTTACGTCTTTTCTAGTGTATTTTACTAATCTGTGACCGTCAGTAGCAACGTAGCTTAAGCTGTCTTTACCCAATTCAAAAAATACACCGTTCATTACCGGTCTTAATTCATCGCTGGCGGTAGCAAAAATAGTTTTGTCAATCGCATTTGATAAAATAATTGAATTAACAGTAACTGAAGCAGTATCGTCCAATTCAGGAACTTTCGGAAAATCTTTAGCGTCTTCACCAACTAGCTTGTACCTTCCATTTTCTGTAGATATTTCAATACCTAATTTATCATCAATGGTAAAAGTTAAAGGTTGGTCTGCAAATGACTTTAACGTATCCATCAATAGTTTTGCAGGAACGGCAATGCTTCCGTTTTCTTTTGACTCTATTTTAAGCTTAGTGGTAATAGTAGTTTCTAAATCGGATGCGGTAATTGAAAGTTCGTTTTTTGCTATTTCAAACAAAAAATTGTCTAGTATAGGTAATGTACTATTGTTGGTCAGTACGCCTCCTGCTAACTGTAATTGCTTTAATAAAGCCTGACTAGATACGATGAATTTCATTTGTTTTTAGGTTTAAGTAAAATTGGTACACAAAATTAGGTTTTTACACTACTTTACCTCACATCCGATAGCCCACCTTTTCACAATTTATTAACAAAAATGAAGGCTGTTTTTCAAGAAATTTATCAATGCTTGAATTTCAGCTATTTAGTTAGGATTGTATTTTACATTAACTACTTTATTCTTGCCAATTCTTCTACGTTTTGCTAATCTCTGCAGACACTTTATTAAATTTTTTTTAATTTGAACGCAATAAAATAATTTAAAAAGTCAATTTATGAAAGCAATATGGAATAATAAAATAATAGCGGAGAGCGATGATACGCTTGTTATAGAAGGGAATCATTATTTTCCTGTTGACTCAGTTAATAAAGAGTACTTAGAAGATTCTGACACGACAACTGAATGCGCCTGGAAAGGTACAGCCAACTACTATAACTTAAATGTGGATGATAAAGTAAATAAAGATGCAGTATGGTATTATGCAGACCCTTCGCCTTTGGCAAAAGGAATAAAAAACAGAGTAGCCTTTTGGAAAGGAGTTGATGTAGAAGAATAAAGTTAGCAGTTATGTCAAACCTATTGAACAAATATCTTGAAGTTAGGACCGCTACAGTTAATTTTTGTAAACCATTACAAACGGAAGACTATATTCCTCAACCTGTAGAATTTGCCAGTCCTCCCAAATGGCACTTAGCGCATACTACATGGTTTTTTGAACAAATGATTTTAATAAAGTATCTTGAGGGATATAAAGTGTTTGATAGCAATTACAACTATTTATTTAATAGTTATTACCAAGGAATAGGCGATAGAATACTTCGTTCAAACAGAGGAAATATTACTCGTCCTGGAGTTAAAGAAATCTATGAATATAGAGAATACGTAGATGCTAACATGGAAAAGCTATTGTCAGATGAAGTTATTCAGCAAGAAGTTGCAGAACTCTTAACATTAGGTATTAATCACGAGCAACAACATCAAGAGTTGTTAATTACCGATTTAAAATACTCTTTGGGTCACAATCCTATATTTCCTATTTATGATGATAAATTTAGTTTGGTAGATGATATAAATACTGAAAATGGTTGGCTTGTAATTCCTGAGGGAATTTATGAAATGGGATATGATGGTAAGGACTTTTGTTTTGATAATGAATTAGGGCGGCACAAAGTATATCTTGAGGAATATGAGATTGCTAAGGGTTTAGCTACTAATCAAGAATATATTGAGTTTATTGAAGCAGGCGGATATGAAAACTTTAAATATTGGCTGGACGAAGGTTGGAGTTGGGTGCAAGAAAATCAAATTAAATCTCCATTGTATTGGCATAAAAAAGAAAATCAATGGTATAATTATACATTATCTGGTTTAAAGCCTGTTAACCCTAAAGCTATTTTGTGTCACATTTCTTATTATGAAGCAAGTGCTTATGCCTGTTGGAAAAATTGTCGTTTGCCCACAGAGTTTGAATGGGAACAAGCATCAGACTTACTGAACTGGGGAAAACGCTGGGAATGGACTAACTCAGCTTATTTGCCTTATCCAAGGTTTGAAATTAAAGAAGGAGCAGTAGGAGAATACAATGGTAAGTTTATGGTTAATCAAATGGTGTTGAGAGGTGCTTCCATAGCTACGGCAGAAGGACATAGCAGAAAAACCTATCGTAACTTTTTTCACCCATATTATCAATGGCAATTTTCCGGAATTCGATTAGCAAAAAGTAAATGAAAGAACAGTTTAAAAAAGATGTAGACACCGGTTTAAGCAGTGAACCAAAATCGCTTCCTTCAAAATATTTTTATGATAAAGCAGGAGATGAGCTTTTTGTTAAAATCATGCATTCACCGGAATATTATCTTACAAGGTCTGAGTTTGAAATTTTTGAAAAGCAAACTGAAAAAATTATTGAGTTTCTAGAATTAAAGCCTGACAAATACTTTGAGTTAATAGAGCTAGGAGCCGGAGACGGAACAAAAACAAAAGAACTGATAAAAGTATTGGATGGAAAAAACTATCAGTTTGGCTATTTTCCCATAGATATTTCCAAAGATGCGTTAAGCAATTTGGAGCAAGATTTATCTGAGACATTTCCTGAGGTTACGGTAGAAAAACAACAGGGAGATTATTTTCAGGTTTTAGAATCTTTAAAAGGTAGCAATCATACTAAAGTAGTACTTTTTTTAGGCTCAAACATTGGAAATTTGTCTGATAAAATGGCTACTAAGTTTATTTACAAACTGGGAGAAAATTTAAACGCAGGTGATAAGCTTTTGTTAGGAGTAGATTTAATTAAATCGGCTGAAATAGTGCTACCTGCATATAACGATAAAGAAGGTTTAACAAGAGAGTTTAATCTAAATTTATTGAAAAGAATTAACCGAGAATTGGGGGGTAATTTTGATGTGAATTATTTTATTCATTTGCCTGAATATATAGAACAAGGTGGGGTTGCCAAAAGTTATATTCAAAGTGTGATTGACCAAGATGTTACCATTTCCGAAATAGGTAAAACATATCATTTTAAAAAGGGAGAAAAAATTCATACCGAAATTTCCAGAAAGTATAATGACAATATTATTCATGAAATATTTTCGGCAACTGATTTTGAAGTCATTCATAAACTGACTGACAGTAAAAACTATTTTGCTGATTATATCTTTAAAAAGAAATAAGACGAAATGACACATAGATTAGGAATATTAGGACTTGGAAGCAGAACTACTCTTTTTTACATGGATGAACTTAATGAAAAATATCATCAGAAATATGGAGGATATTCCACCTGTCCATTTCGGCTTTTGAATACAAATTTTAATAAGATTAATCCTTATCTCCCCACTGAATTTAATGTGCTAGAAGAAGTTTTGGAAACCTATGTAAACGAGCTCATTTTTATGGGTGCAAATGCTATTTTAATCCCTAACATTACATTACATGAAACATGGGATAGAATAGAATCTAAGATAGATCAAAACATAAAGCTTATCCATCCGGTACAAAATACTATACAACAACTAAAACTGAATGGGAAAAGTGAGGCAATGATATTTGGTTCGGGATATACCATGAACTCAACGCTAATGAATGACGTTTTTTCTGCAAATAATATAAAGCTTTTAAAACCTCAAAAAGAAGAACAACTGGTTATAGACAATATTAGAAAATTAATATATGAGGAGAAAGAAACTCAAAAAGATATTGAGCTTTTTCATGATATCGTTCGCAAGTATTCTGAAAAACATGCAATTGTTATCGCATGTACCGAATTGTCAATACCTCTTTATCTGGAAGATAATATTTACGATATGTCTCGTATGCAAATCAATGAAACTTTTAATTTATTAAACAGTTAATGCGTGATGAGCAAAAAATACAATCACCATTTTACATTGTATTATTACTTATTCTTTCTGGCGAGATCATATTTATTTTACCATTTGTTTTAGCCCGAATTTTCCGCCCCACATTTTTAGATGTTTTTCAAATAAATAACCTGGAGCTAGGTAGCTGTTTTTCCATTTACGGCATAGTTGCATTTTTTTCTTACTTATTCGGAGGTCCATTAGCCGACCGTTTTAAGCCAAAAATTTTAATTGCCCTTGCGTTATTTCTAACGGCAATAGGCGGAGTGTATATGTCAACATATCCTTCTTATTTCATGTTACAAGTGTTGTTTGGTTACTGGGGATTTACGACCATTTTCTTGTTTTGGGCAGCAATGATTAAAGCAACAAGAGTTTGGGGAGGTTCAAACAATCAAGGCAAAGCATTTGGTTTTTTAGATGGAGGAAGAGGTTTAGTGGCTGCCGGAATGGGCTCTGTAGGTGTGCTTATTTTTTCTTTTTTTATAGGTGTTGATTTAGATGCAGTTTCTTTAAAAGAAAAGAAAGAAGCTTTTAAATATGTTATTCTATTTGCTTCGACTATAGTTGCGTGCATAGGTTTTGTAGTGTTGTTGTTTTTAAAACTAAAATCATCTGCTGTTACTGAAAACGAGAGTTTAAAAATTACCTGGTCAGATTTTAAAATAGTACTAAAAATTCCAACGGTATGGTGGCTTATGATAATTATACTTTGTGCGTATGTGGCATACAAAACCACCGATATTTTTTCACTTTATGCCAAAGAAGTAATGCTTTTTGATGAAGTAGAATCAGCAAAAATAGGAACACTATTACTTTACCTGAGGCCTGTTGTTGGTGTGGGAGTCGGCTTGTTAGTTGACCGTTCGCGCTCATCTGTTTTTATGGTAGCAAGTTTTTTAGCAATGGTAGTGACTAGTTTACTTTTTGCCATAGGTGTAATTACTTCAGGCTCAGTAATATTATTTTTTATCTCAATTATTGCGCTGGCTATTGTTACTTATGCCTTGCGTACACTTTATTTTGCCGCATTAAAAGAAGGGTTTATTCCTCTTGCAGTAACGGGAACAGCCGTTGGATTAATTTCAATTATTGGTTATACACCGGATATTTTCGCAAGCCCGTTAATGGGGTATTTAATTGATAATTCTCCCGGAATAAAAGGCTTTCAGCATGTGTTTTTTATGTTGTCATTTTTTGCTATATTGGGTTTAGTAGCTTCACTAATTTTTTATAAAACTACTAAAACCAATATATAATGATTGACATAGATTTTTCAGAACTAAAAGCAATGTATTTAAACTGTTCGTTAAAAAAAAGCCCTAGACTAAGTCATACACATGGATTGATAGACGTTTCTAAAAACATCATGCTCAAAGAAGGAGTGAAAGTGGATGAAATTCGCTTGGTTGACCATCAGGTAGCTCCCGGTGTTTATCCTGATATGACCGAATACGGCTGGAAAAAAGATGAATGGCCAACACTTTTCGATAGAATTTTTGATGCAGATATTCTTATCATCGGAACACCCATTTGGTTGGGAGAGAAATCTTCTGAAGCACAAAAATTAATTGAACGATTGTATAGCATGAGTGTCAAACAAAACGATAAAGGACAATATCTTTTCTATGGTAAAGTAGGTGGATGCATTATTACCGGAAACGAAGACGGAGTAAAACATTGTGCCATGGGAATATTATACGCCTTACAACATATTGGCTATTCTATTCCACCACAAGCAGACTGTGGCTGGATAGGAGAAGTGGGACCGGGTCCTAGCTATTTAGACAAAGAATCAAATGCACAGGAAAATGATTTTACCAATAGGAATACCACTTTTATGACGTATAATTTAATGCATTTGGCCAAAATGCTAAAATCCGCTATGGGATATCCAACTTACGGAAACTCAAGAAAAGAATGGGATAAAGGCTCAAGATGGGGTTTTGAAAACCCGGAATATCGAGAAGAAAAATAATTTCCTTCCATTACTTTTCAACATAACTTGTCATAAATACACTAGCCTTATACATTTGCGACAACTAATCAATAAAACTACTATTACCATGAGGTTATTTTCACTTGTTATAATACTGTGTGTTTCCATTATCACAAAAGCACAAGAACAACCGTCTCCCATTCTTTTTATTTATGATGCCAGTGGTTCGATGTGGGGGAAAATAGAAAACAAGACTAAAAAAGAAATTGCCTCAGAAGTGTTAGCGTCAACCGTTGGTAATTTACCTGACAATCAGAATATAGGTTTAATTGTTTATGGACATCGTGAAAAAGGAGACTGTAACGATATAGAGTATATTGTAAAACTATCCAATGCTTCAAAAGCAAATGTTACCAATGCCGTTAAGAATGTGAATCCCATTGGTAAAACACCTTTAGCCAGAAGTGCGAACATGGCAATAAACTCACTTAAAGAAAACAACACTAAAGCAACCATTATTTTGATTACCGATGGTATAGAGTCTTGCGATGGTGATATCTGTAAAGTAGTGGCAGATGCCAAAGAGGCAGGCATTGATTTTAAGCTACACATTGTAGGTTTTGGACTTAAAGACGGAGAAAAAGAACAATTAAAATGTGCCGCAAAAACCGGTAACGGTAAATATTACGATGCAGATAATGCAGGCGGTTTGGGAGAAGTGCTTACCGAAGCTACATCCGAAACTGTGGATAAGCCAAACGGAAATTTCTCAGTATATACGTTGAAAAATGGAAAGCCCGTAGATGCCTGGGTGAAACCTAAAAATTCGGCTACTCAAAAAGAACTTCATGGCTCCAGAACATACAGAGATACTGCTTGGGTATATATGCCTCCCGGAAAATACAACATAGAAGTAAAGCCATTGGAAAACACAGATATACCTGCCAAAACAATTTCCGTAGAGATGAAAGAAGGTGATGTAAAACATCAGGACGTTAGTTTTGACGGTGGAATACTTGAAGTAACTACCACTAATAATGGCGAGCCTTGGGATGCAATAGTTAAAATGTATGATAAAGTTACGGGAAAAGTAGTAGCCAATGTAAGAACGTATGGTAAAACGCAGCAAATGGAAGTTCCGGCCGATCATTACAGAATTACTTATCAGGCATTAGCTTTAGAAGGGATAGAGATAACTGCCGAAATTGAAGATGTGGAAGTAAAAGCTAATGCAACCACACCTCTTACCCATGACTTTGCTAGCGGTGTTGCCATGATTGGCGTTAAAACGGCAAGTGGTGAACTCATTGATGCTACGGTTAATTTTTATGAAAAAACCACCCGAAAAAATGTAGCGGCAGCCAGAACATATACCTCTGAAAGTAGTAACCCTAAAAAGTTTTTGCTAAATCCGGGAGAGTATGAAGTAAAAATAGTAACCCTTGGCGCTCATAAAGGGCATACTGAAACTTTTACTATTACTGTAAAACAAGGTGAAACCGTTGAAAAGATAATTACTTACTAAAACTTACTTTAGATTTTTGTTAAACATAATTGAGAAATGAAAGCCTTAAAACAAAGGACGATACCACTGACTGAGGACGAAATAAAAGAGTTCTTTGACAAGCATTTACCATATAGGCAAACAATGTTGACAACTCACAAATTTGTAAATAAGGACGAACCAGACTATCAAAAGCATATATCTGAAGACATAAAACACAAAATCAACGTTTGTGGAGTAGAAGCATCTTTAATTGCTTGTCGCATGTTCATTGAGTTTCTTGGACTTGGAATAAAGTATGACCCTCTACGACTCGTTCAAAGCCGTAATTATTTCAGAGCAGAGGACGGAAACTCTTATGAGGTAAAAGTAGTCGACCTTGGCGGACAATGGGTTGACATAGATATCCTTACAGCAGAAGAACAAGACTTATTGGCTAGAATGTGCTTAACAGGACATCGAGCGACAGCGCATCTAACATTTAACGCTCCCTATGGTGGAGAGTGGAAAATAATTCATGAGGGCATTGACTTAGTAAGCCGTTTATTAAAGACAAACCTTTACGACATCGTTGAACAAGAAATTAAAATACAATAAAGAACTGGAGTCAAGCTGTTATCGCACTCATACTTTCATTACTTTTCAACAAGCCTTTAGTCTGAGCATTGTGTTTTCTAAATTTGTGTCAACTTTCTAACGCACAAAAAAGATGTTTTTAATTTTTGATACAGAAACCACAGGCTTACCGCAAAATTACAATGCGCCCGTTTCTGATATCGAAAATTGGCCCAGAATGGTGCAGCTGGCATGGCAAGTGCATGCGGCAGACGGTTCACTTATTGAAGTAAAAAACTATATCGTTAAACCGGAAGGCTATACCATTCCGTTCAACTCCGAAAAAATTCATGGTATTTCTACTGAACGTGCATTGCAGGAAGGGCACGATTTACAATTTGTATTAGGAGAATTTAAAAAGGCCATCAGTCAATCTGAATTTTTTGTCGGTCACAACATTGAGTTTGATATTAAAGTAGTGGGAGCCGAAATTTTTAGGCTGACTCAAAAAGACGCGCTTTCACAATTTCCGTTCATAGATACCAAAGATGAATCTACCGACTATTGTGCTTTGCCGGGTGGCAAAGGCGGTAAATTCAAATGGCCTACACTTACCGAGCTTCATCAAAAACTATTTGGTAACGACTTTGATGCTGCCCACAATGCTGCAGCAGACGTAGAAGCAACTGCCCGATGTTTTTTAGAGTTGGTTCGTTTGGGTGTGGTTACGCCACAAAAAATGGGAGTGGATGATGAATTTGTTAGGACTTTCAAAGAAAAAAATCCGGATGTTATTCAACCCATCGGACTAGCCGTAAAAGATTTTCATGAGGAAGATAAGTTAGAAGCTACTTCAGTAGCTGAAATCAAAAAGGAAAATACGGATATAGATTTTGACTATTCCGGTTTTTTCCATTTGCATACACATTCACAATTTTCGGTTTTACAAGCTACACCAACCGTAGATGATTTAGTAAGCAGAGCCAAAATAAACGGCATGAAAGCAGTCGCCATGACGGACCATGCCAACTTAATGGGTGCTTTTCATTTTGTAAAAAAAGCATTGAGCGAAGACATCAAACCAATTATTGGTTGTGAATTTCATTTGTGTAACGACAGGTTAAATAAAACCAACAAAGACAATGGTTTTCAAGTCATTTTATTAGCCAAAAACAAAACAGGTTATCACAACTTATTAAAATTAGTTTCCGCTTCGTTTACGGAGGGCTTTTATTATGTGCCAAGAATTGATAGAGAATTACTGTTACAATACAAGCAAGATTTAATTGCGCTTTCGGGTTGGATTTACGGAGAAATACCTTCGCTAATTTTAAATCAGGGAGAAAAGCAGGCGATAGAAGCAGTTGATTGGTGGAAAGAAAATTTTGGTGATGACTTTTACTTTGAACTGAACAGACATGGTTTAAAGGAAGAGGAAGTAGTGAATGAATTTTTAATTCAGCAGGCAAAAGAAAAAGACATCAAGCTCATAGCTGCTAATAATGTGTACTACATTCATAAAGAAGATGCGGAAACACATGATGTGTTGTTGTGTGTGCGAGACGGAGAATTGAAATCCACTCCAATTGGTAAGGGAAGAGGATTTAGATGGGGCTTTCCAAACAATGAGTTTTATTTTAAAAGTCAGGATGAAATGGCAAAGCTCTTTGCCGATATTCCGGAAAGCATTACCAATACCTTTGAAGTTTTTCAAAAGGTGGAGAGCTATAAACTTCAGCGAGATGTGTTGCTTCCCAACTTTGATATTCCCGAAGAATTTATCGACCCTGAAGATGAAAAAGATGGGGGTAAGAAAGGGGAGAATGCTTATTTAAGGCATCTTACGTATGAAGGAGCAAAAAAGAAATATCCTGAAATTACGGATGAAATAAGAGAACGTATAGATTTTGAATTAGAAACGGTTGCCAAAACAGGATATCCCGGCTACTTCTTAATTGTTCAGGATTTTACTAGAGCAGCAAGAGATATGGGAGTTTCTGTTGGGCCGGGAAGAGGTTCGGCAGCAGGTTCTGTGGTGGCATACTGCATTGGAATTACTAATGTTGACCCTATTAAATACGATTTGCTATTTGAGCGTTTCTTAAATCCAGACAGGGTGTCTATGCCCGATATTGATATTGATTTTGATGATGAAGGAAGAGGCAAAGTATTAGATTATGTGATTAAAAAATACGGTTCCAATCAGGTAGCTCAAATTATAACTTACGGTACAATGGCTGCCAAATCAGCCATTAGAGATGCGGCAAGGGTTTTAGATTTGCCGTTATATGAAGCAGATAAATTAGCCAAGTTAGTTCCGGCATTATCCTTAGAAAAACTGGATAAGCTTTCTGAAAATGAAATTAATGAGCAACTAAACGGAGACAGTGCTCAGAAAGCGTTAGCGCTTAAACAAGTTTTTAAAGGAAATACACCTGATAGTTTGGCACTTCAGCAAGCCAAGAAATTAGAAGGTTCGCTGCGTAATACCGGAATTCACGCTTGCGGTGTAATCATCACACCTTCTGATATGACTGACCATGTGCCGGTGGCCACCGCCAAAGATGCTGAGTTAATGGTTACTCAGTTTGATAATAGTGTGGTGGAAAGTGCAGGTTTATTAAAAATGGACTTCTTAGGCCTAAAAACCTTAACCATTATTAAGGATGCAATTACTATTATTAAAGATAGGCACGGCATAGAAATAAATCCTGACGACATTCCGTTAGACGATGAAAAAACCTATAAGCTTTATCAGAGAGGAGAAACAAACGGTACGTTTCAGTTTGAGTCTCCGGGAATGCAGAAGCATTTACGTGCCTTAAAGCCCGACCAGTTTGGTGATTTAATTGCGATGAATGCTTTGTATCGTCCCGGTCCAATGGAATATATTCCAAACTTCATTGCTCGTAAACATGGTAAAGAGCCTATAACTTACGATTTCCAGGAAATGGAAGAGTATTTGGCAGAAACCTATGGAATTACGGTTTACCAGGAGCAGGTGATGTTACTTTCTCAAAAGCTGGCAGGCTTTACTAAAGGTGAAGCTGATGAGCTGCGAAAGGGAATGGGAAAGAAGAAGAAAGAAATTATTGACAGACTTAAACCAAAGTTTATAGAAGGTTGTCAATCAAACGGATTAGAAGCAGAGGTGGCGGAAAAAGTTTGGAAAGATTGGGAAGCGTTTGCTGCTTATGCGTTTAATAAATCGCACTCCACTTGTTATTCGGTAGTAGCGTTTCATACCGCTTACTTAAAAGCAAATTATCCGGCTGAATACATGGCTTCTGTGCTTACGCATAACATGAATGACATCAAGAAGGTGACTTTCTTTATGGAAGAGTGTAAGCGTGCAGGAATTAAAGTTTTAGGACCTGATGTGAATGAAAGTCAGTATAAGTTTACGGTAAACGATAAAGGTCAAATTCGATTTGGATTAGGAGCATTGAAAGGAGTTGGAGGCGGAGCAGTAGATTCTATTGTAGAAAATAGAAAAGAAGGAGGGAAGTATGTTTCCATTACAGATTTTATCAAAAGAGTTGATTTACGTTCTGTAAACAAGAAAACCTTGGAAAGCTTGGCTTATGGCGGTGCATTTGATTCGTTTGGATTAAACCGTTCTCAATACTTTTTTGCCATGCCGGGTGAAGAAACCTTTATTGAAAAGCTGGCTAGGTTTGGTGGTAAAATGCAACAAAATAAAAACAGTTCCCAAACTGATTTGTTTGGTGGAATGGTTGAAGTGGAAATAGCCGAACCACAGCCACCGGTTTGTGAAGATTGGGGAACGATGGAAAAGCTAAATAAAGAGAAGGAGGTAGTAGGTTTTTATATTTCAGGTCATCCGCTAGATGATTATAGAATTGAAGTAAACAATTTTTGCAACATTACACTAGATAAGCTTTCTGATTTATCAAAGATTAATGGGAAACAAATAAAAGTAGCGGGAGTAGTTTCTGACGGCATTCATGCAACTTCAAAAAAAGGAAACCCTTATGGTAAGATATTATTAGAAGGCTATAACGACTCTTATGAATTCATGTTCTTTTCTGAGGATTACATTAAATATAAAGGATATATCCAAAAGGGTTTTTATTTATTTATAGAAGGCGTTGTTCAATCTAAAAAGTGGAATCAAGAGGAGTTTGAGATTAAAATAAACCAAATTCATTTGTTGAGTGAGGTAAAAGAAAAAATGGCAAAGGGGCTTTTAATTCAAGCAGAGTCGAATGACTTTACTCCTGAACTGATAAATGAACTAGACCAGGTTTTTATAAAATATGAGGGTAATTTTCCTATTAGTTTAAATGTGATAGATAAAGAAGAGTCGGTTAAAATAAATTTACGTTCCAGAAGCCGAAAAGTTAATCTTGAGAATGACTTAATCAATGAGTTACAGAGCATTCCTGAAGTTAGCTGTAAAATAATGGCGTAATTTTCATCAGAAATGACTTTTTGTTGCATTGTTTTTTAAAATTTGAAAGCTTATTTTTGCATTAAGAAAAACAACTAGATTCGAATAACAAATAAAATTTAATTAAGATGGCATTAGAATTAACAGACAGTAATTTTGAAGAAACAGTATTACAATCAGATAAACCGGTAATGGTTGATTTTTGGGCAGTATGGTGCGGACCATGTAGAATGGTTGGACCAATTGTAGAAGAATTATCAAATGATTATAACGGAAAAGCCGTTGTAGGTAAAGTAGATGTAGATAATAACCAAGCGATAGCTGCTAAATACGGAATCAGAAATATTCCTACTATTTTATTTTTTAAGAATGGTGAAGTAGTAGATAAATCAGTTGGTGCAGTTCCAAAAGATAAATTAGCAGAAAAGCTAAATGCTTTAATGAACTAATACTCTTTCAATAAATAAATTGAATAGCCGTTTAGTTTACTAAATGGCTATTTTTTTGCCTTAAAAAACTATCTTTATTCTTTAAACAAACCAAGTGCCTGTAAATATTGATATAAAACATGTTCAACGGTATTCCAAGCTAGAATTACTCGCAAAGCAAGTAGTGGAAGGTTTTATTACAGGCCTACACAAAAGCCCGTTTCATGGATTCTCTGTTGAATTTGCCGAACATCGCACCTACAACACCGGAGAATCTACCAGACATATAGACTGGAAATTATTTGGCAGAACCGAAAAGTTGTATGTAAAGCGTTATGAAGAAGAAACCAATTTAAGGTGTAGGGTTGTTATAGATAATTCTTCTTCTATGTATTATCCTGAAGCGAAGAAATATGATGCGGAAAATCCTAATAAAATATTGTTTAGTGTTTATGCAGCAGCAGCCATTACTCAATTATTACGAAAACAAAGAGATGCTGTTGGATTAACCGTTTTCAATGAAAAAATAGATCATCATACCGAAGCGAAATCTACCGTTGCGCATGAAAAGTTAATATTTAATTTGCTGGAGCAAACGATTAATACTACGGAAGTACAAAAAAAATCTGATGCTGTAAGTGCCATAACAATGTTGGCGCAATCGCTTCACAAGCGTTCATTAGTAGTGTTTTTTACGGATATGTTTGACACTACGTCTAACAACGATGATTTATTTGCAGCATTACGTCATTTAAAACATAACAAACATGAAATTATTATTTTTCATGTGGTGGATAAAAAAAGTGAGTTGGATTTTGATTTTGAAAACAGGCCATACAAGTTTATTGATTTAGAGAGTGGAGAGGAAATTAAAGCCCATCCTTCACAAGTAAAAGAAATGTATTTAGAACAAATGCAAAAATTTGAGAAGGAATTAAAGCTAAAATGTTCTCAATTTCAAATTGATTTTGTGGAAGTTGATGTAGCAAAAGGATTCCATCAAGTATTATTACCTTATATGATTAAGCGACAAAAGATGTCTTAAATTTTTAAAAATTGTTGCGTTTATTCAAAAAAGGATTAAATTTGCGCTCCCGTTAGGGAAGTTCTTAAAAGTATTGGTCCGGTAGTTCAGTTGGTTAGAATACGTGCCTGTCACGCACGGGGTCGCGAGTTCGAGTCTCGTCCGGACCGCTTAAGCCTCAGAAAATCTGGGGCTTTTTATTTTTCTTTCAGCCATTTAAGGGCTTTGTCATAATCGTTAAAAATCTTTGTAGGAGTTTGTGGTTTGTTGAATTTAACAAAAAAATTGGCTAACAATTTTGTATGAATGTTATTTACCACAATAGCTATTTTTTTTCGAAGGCGTAGTATTTCAGGGTCATTAGCGAAAAAATCTCTTGCATCATTGGTAATGCTTGAGTACTGATTTCTAGCATCTAAAACAACGGAAAACCTTCTATTTCCCAATAGGTCTATAAAGGCTTTGTCAACTTCCTTTGCATCTTCTATTTCTACTTCATAATTGTCATCAAATTTTAATAGGTAGATGTGTTTGCCAAGATGTTGAATTTCGGCATGAGTGAGTTTTATATGTACTTTATTTTTAGTCATTTAATGGACTAATTTAAACAAATATTTTTTTAGGGTTTAAAATATTATTCGGGTCGAAAAGCTGTTTTATATTTTTTTGTAACTCAAGGTTTTTGTGCGATAAAACGATGGGCATAAATTCTTTTTGAACTAAGCCAATTCCATGTTCGCCAGAAATAGTGCCTTTAAGGGATTTACAAAGTTTAAAGATTTCAATAATTCCTTTTTTTAATTCGTTGTCCCACTGTTCATCGGTCATTTGTCCTTTTAAAATATTAACATGAAGATTGCCGTCACCAGCATGTCCGTAGCAAACTGATTGAAACCCGTATTTATTGCCAATTTCTTTTACACCTTTCAAGAGCTTAGGAAGTTCTGCTCTTGGAACAACTGTATCTTCCTCTTTATAGGTTGAATGAGATTTTACAGCTTCTCCCAAACATCTTCTTAGTTTCCATAGTTTTTCTTTTTGTGCTGCGGAATCTGCAAATAGGATTTCATCTGTTTTAAACTTTTCTAGTGCTTGGTTAATGATTTCACAGTCTTTATAAAGTGTGTCCAGGTCATTTCCATCCACTTCAATTAAAAGGTGGGCTTCAATATGTTCGGGAATTTCAAGAGTAGTTTCAGATAAAAACTTCATTCCAAACTTTAGGGCATCTTTTTCTATAAATTCCAACCCGCTGGGCGTAACTCCCATTTTAAAAATTTCTGATACTGCTTTACAAGCATCTTCAGCAGAGTGGAAGGGTGTGAGCATTAATAGGTCATGATTTGGATGTGGGATTAACCGAAATGTAGCTTTTGTAATTATTCCCAACGTCCCTTCGCTACCAATCATTAACTGAGTGAGATTATAACCTGTAGAGTTTTTTAAAACATTAGCTCCTGTCTCAATTATTTCTCCTGTAGGCAATACAACCTCTAAATTGAGTACATAATCTTTGGTTACGCCATATTTAACTGCTTTTGGTCCTCCGCTGTTTTCTGCTAGGTTTCCTCCAATAAAACAACTTCCTTTACTGGCAGGGTCAGGAGGATAAAACAATCCCTTTTCTTTTACAGCTTCCTGAAAAACTTGTGTAATTACTCCCGGTTCCACCGTAGCTTGTAAGTTTTCTTCATCAATCTGAACAATTTTATTTAGCTTTTCAATGCTTAGCACCACTCCACCACAAACGGGTAGTGCTCCGCCACTTAACCCTGTTCCTGCTCCTCTGGGAGTTAAGGGAATTTTATTTTCGTTACATATTGTAACAATCTTGCTTATTTGAATGCTGTTTTCTGGAGTAACCGCAATAACCGGATAAAACTTAAGGTCTTCGGTATGGTCATGGCTATATTTATCCAAAGAATCTTTGTCAGAATAGAAGTTTTTTTCGCCTACTATTTGTTTAATTTCGTCTATAATCTCCGATGACAACTCATTATATTCCATTTATCAAGAATATTTAATAATTACGCTAAAATTAGTTATTTTCGACATCTTTAAAAATTATAAAAAGTTAAAGATGAAACGACCATGATTAAAAACTTCCTCACTGAGGAGAGTGGTTATTTTGGGAGTTCCGTATGACTGATTTAAAAAAATAGATACATCATATGAAAAGATTTTTTTGGTTAAGCTTAGTGTTGATTTTAGTTGGGACCTCAACTTTTGCTCAGGAAAAGAAAAAAATTGCTTTAGAAGATATTTGGATGAAATACTCCTTTTTTGGGGATGGAGTTTATGGAGTAAGAAGTATGAATGATGGCGTAAATTACACCTCATTTACCAACAGAGCCCAAACGGAATTAGCACAGTATTCATATAAAACGGGAAAGAGTATTTCTACTATACTTAAAGTAGCGGATATTAAGGTTGACGGGATAGAAGCTATTGAAGATTATGAATTTAGTGCAGATGAATCTAAGTTAGTTATAGCTTACAATACAGAATCTATTTATAGATATTCATCTAAAGCTAATTACGTAGTGTATGATTTAAAAAAGAAAGAGACGAAAAAACTTGATGAAGATTTAATTATGTATGCTACACTTTCTCCTCAGGGAAATAAAGTAGCTTTTGTAAAAAACAACAATTTATATTGGCAAGATTTGGAGAGTGGCAAAACCACCCAAATTACTACTGACGGTGAATGGAATAAAATAATTAACGGTGCTTCTGATTGGGTTTATGAAGAAGAATTAGAGTTGGTGAGAGCGTTTGAGTGGAGTCCTGATGGCAAAAACATAGCATTCTTTAGATTTGATGAAAGTAATGTTAAGGAGTTTTCTATGGATATATATGGAGATTTATACCCTGAAGAATATACCTTTAAATATCCAAAAGCAGGTGAAGAAAACTCAAAAGTTTCAATTCATGTCTACAACTTGGAAAGCAAAAAAACGGTTCAAGCAAACCTTGGAAAAGAATGGGAGTACGTTGCAAGAATTGAATGGACAAAAGACCCTAAAAAATTAGCAGTCCAAACGCTTAACCGACATCAAAATGATTTGAATATTTTACTGGTAGATGCTGCAAGCGGAGAGTCTAAGAATATATACAACGAAAAATCTGCAACCTATATTGAAATTCCTAATCATCTGACATTTTTAGATAATGGGAATGAGTTTGTCTTACTTTCTGAAAAAGATGGGTTTAAGCATATCTACTTATACAGTATGAAAGGTGAAATGGTTAAGCAACTTACCAAAGGAAACTGGGAGGTAACCGACTTTTATGGGGTAGATCAAACGAATCAAAAAATATATTTTCAGTCGGCTAAAGCATCTCCGTTGCAACGAGAGATTGATGTAGTGGATATTAAATCAGGAGAAATGCTGTGTCTTTCTTCAAAAAAAGGAACTAATGATGCTGACTTTAGTAAAAACTTTGCTTATTACATCAACTACTATTCTAATGCTAATACACCTCAATATATTACCTTAAATAATACCAAAGGGAAAGAAATTAGAGTGCTTCAGGATAATTCAAGGTTGAAAGAAACAATTAAGAAGTTCGAATGGCAGGAAAAAGAGTTCTTTACCATTAAAAACGCCAAAGGTGATGAGTTAAATGCTTGGATGATAAAACCTGCAAACTTTGACGCAAGCCTGAAATATCCTGTGTTTATGTTTGTCTATGGCGGACCGGGTTCTCAAACTGTTCAAGACCAATGGGGAAGTGGAAACGATAGCTGGTTTCAAATGTTAGCGCAAAACGGATATTTAGTAGTATCTGTTGATAATAGAGGAACAGGAGCAAGAGGTGCTGATTTTAAGAAGGTAACCTATAAGCAATTGGGTAAATATGAGGTAGAAGACCAAATTGATGCAGCTAAATATTTGGCAAGTCAAAGTTATGTTGATGGAAGTCGAATCGGAATTTTTGGATGGAGTTATGGAGGATATATGACCTCATTATGTTTAACTAAAGGCGCTGATGTATTTAAAATGGGCATAGCTGTAGCTCCGGTTACTACCTGGAGATATTATGATTCTATTTATACCGAGAGGTATATGCAAACACCACAAGAAAATCCTTCCGGTTATGACGATAATTCACCCATTAATCATGTAAAAAAATTAAAGGGTAAATATTTCTTAATTCATGGTATGGCAGATGATAATGTGCATTATCAGAATGCTGTGGATATGTCAACCGCTTTAATTGAAGTGAATAAACCTTTTGATCAATTTAGTTATCCTAATAAAAATCATGGTATTTACGGTGGATTAACCAGGATGCACTTATATACTATGATGACAGAATACATCTATAAAAACCTTTAATTATGGCTCTTGATAGTAATGAACTAAAGTCTAAAACACCATCAAACGGATTTAAGTTTGGAGGAAGTGAATTAAATCAAAAAACAGTTTTAGGCCATCCTGCCGGATTGTTTGTATTATTCTTTACTGAAATGTGGGAACGTTTCAGTTATTACGGTATGCGTGCTTTATTGGTACTGTTTTTAGTTTCTTCATTAGTTGATGAAGGCTGGGGCTGGGAGAGAGCTGACGCTTTGATGTTATATGCTTGGTACACAGGTTTAGTTTATGTTACTCCAATATTTGGAGGAATAATAGCAGATAAGCTTTTGGGTTACAGAAAAGCTGTAGTAATTGGCGCGTTATTGATGACGATGGGGCACGCTTCAATGGCGTTAGAAATATTTGCCTCTCCTTTCTTTTTTATTGGATTAGCATTATTGATATTAGGTAATGGATTGTTTAAGCCAAATATTTCCTCAATGGTTGGTCAGTTGTATAAAAATCAAGGTAAAGAAAAAGATGCGGGTTATACTATATTTTACATGGGTATAAATGCCGGTGCGTTTCTAGGAATTTTACTTTGTGGATATATTGGAGAAAAAGTGGGCTGGAGTTATGGTTTCGGGTTAGCGGGTGTATTTATGCTTATTGGAATGCTTCAGTTTTATTTTGCACAAAAAATATTCGGAAAAATTGGACTGCTTGCTGATAAAGATGGAAACTTTTTAGACTCAACTGCATTGGAAGGCGAAGTGGAAAAAGAAGAAGTTACAGATGAAGTGGTAGAACCTCATGTTAAAAGAGATAGATTAATTGTGATAGGCGTCTTGTCATTTTTCACCATCTTTTTTTGGTGGGCATTTGAACAGGCGGGTGGCTCAATGACCATTTTTGCTAATGATTACACAGATAGAGTACTTGAAGGAGATGGGGCTATGATATTTAAAGTATTCAATACTATCCTCACAGTAGTTCCTATGCTTATTATATCATGGGTATTGGTATTGTTGTTTAAACAAACATTCAGTAAACTTTCATTATCTAATATTTTTCTGGGCTCTAGTTTTGTTATTATTTGGGGTATAGTAATTTGGATGATTAAACGTGAGTTTAATGCTGAAACTGCTGAAGTTCCGGCTTCTTGGTTTGGTATTCTCAATTCATTTTTCATCATTGCTTTTGCTCCATTATTTTCTAAAATCTGGGAAAGCAAAATGAACCCATCAGGTCCGGTTAAATTTGCAATTGGTCTTGTGTTATTAGGTCTTGGATTTGGTATATTAGCTTATGGTTCGTTAGGAATTCCTCAAGGCGCAAAAGTAGCCTCTGTTAGTATGATTTTCTTGATTTTAGCTTACTTGTTCCATACATTAGGAGAACTATGTGTTTCACCGGTTGGACTTTCTTATGTGAGTAAACTTTCTCCGGCTAACTTAGTTGGGTTTATGTTTGGTATATGGTTTTTAGCAACCTTCTTTGCTAACTTCTTAGCTGGATTTACGGGTAGTTTTATTGATAAAATTGTTGAGTCATACTCCATGGCAACTTTCTTTTTAATATTTACCTTAATTCCAATTGGTGCAGGAGTGGTAATGCTATTGTTGAATCCACTACTTAAAAAGAAAATGCACGGTATTAAATAATTAATATTGAAAAAGATAATTCCAATACTACTAGTTGTTTCCGGAGCAATTTTTCTATTTGCTAATACTAATTTTAAGGCAAAGAATGAACATCCAATAAATTGGCTTTCACTTGAAGAAGCTCAAGACTTGAATAAAAAAGAACCCAGAAAAATATTAATTGATGTTTATACCGACTGGTGCGGCTGGTGCAAAAAAATGGATGCAAATACCTTTGACCATCCTTATATTTCTAAATATATTAATGAAAAGTATTATGCTGTTAAGTTAAATGCCGAAACAAAAGATACTATTATGTTTAATGGTAAGATGTATGTAAACCCAAACCCAACCGGAGGAAGGTCAACGCATCAGGTTGCATATATGGCAGCTCAAGATGGGCGTTTAGGTTATCCAACCATTGTGTATTTAGATGAAGAGTTAAATCTTATTCAGGCCATTGCCAGCTATATGACACCGGAACAAATTGAGCCTGTTTTGGTTTATTTCGGTGAAGGACATTATAAAAACACTCCTTCAGAAAAGTTTATGGAAGAGTTTAAGAGTAACATTAAGTAAAATTATTTGCTTGTACCTTCCATTTTTTTAACTACTTTTGCTTTTTAGAATGAAAAACGAAAGGGTTCTCCTTAAAGGTCTAAAATTTCAGCTTACTATTCAAAGGCTTTGCCATCAATTAATTGAAAACCATCAAGATTTTTCTGAGACAGCTATA